>LWDU01000801.1_pt1 | contig 12663 bp, 9 predicted proteins | sample 727161 | NCBI WGS metagenome assembly LWDU01 (sample SAMN04566230, study PRJNA314399) | hydrothermal vent metagenome | isolation source: deep sea hydrothermal plume seawater | place: Mexico: Gulf of California, Guaymas Basin | collected 2004-07-11 | reverse complement strand
TACGTACCGCGATCGCTGTGCGGCAGCTCGAGGTAGTGTTTCATGTAGGCATAAGTGCGATTGTATCCGCCCTGATAAGAAAAGGAGGCCGCGTTCGCATCTCTGAAACCAAACTTCTTTGCATCGGGTCCTCCCTTTAGAAGATTGGCGTTCTGGTAGAGCCTGATGTTGTCAGTCAGCTCATCGAGTTCGTACTTCTCGCGGATCTGCTCGATGACCTTTTGGTTCTCTGGAGCCTGGGCGGCCTTATCGACCTCCGCTTTCCAGAGTAGGTAGCGTTTGTACGTTTCCTCCATCGTCTTCATGTTCTTGCGACTCTGTACATTAACCGTGTTTTCCGGCTCGACGCGGAAGGCCTGGGATGGCTGTTTCCGAGCGGCGCGGCGCTCGAAGGCTTCATCGATCGCGCTGCGCCCCAGCTTGAGGTACTGCTCGAACTGATCGCTGGAGAAAAACTGCGATGCCCCCACGGTATCAAACGTTCCAGAGCCGCCATCGGTGGGAAGTGAGCCGACATCGATTTTGACACCAGTCAACTGTTCGATGGTGTTGCGATACTCGCGCCGGTTGAGCTGTCGCATCGTGATCTTGCCGCCCGAATCCGACAGAGCCTGACGCGCGGTGACCATCGTTCGGGCGAGGTCATCGAGGAAATCCGCCTTCTCGGTGTTGCCCGGTTGCTCTGAAGCTTCCGGCGGCATTTCACCAGCGTTCAACGCATTGAGAACCTTTTGCCAGAGTTCCGCCTGCTTGAGCGTCGTGATGCGGAAAGACAGGTCTTCTAGGTTTACCTTCCCTTCCTGCGTCTCGGAGTCGTGACAACTCAGGCAGTGTGTTTTGAAAAACGCCCGGTGTTTTTCTGGAAGGTGTGCTTCTGGTGGAGCGGCTTGCGCGAAGCCACAAAACCACAACGTGAGCATGCAGACAGTACAGCCCGCCAGTTTGCCTCTTAGTACCTTGCCGTCTTTGTGAGAGCTATTCATCCCTGCAGCTCCTTCACCACACCGGTGCTGTCGCCGTGTCGTTCGGTGTTGATGCCGAGTCCCCGTAGCATCGTCAGCCATACATTGCACAGCGGTGTGTCCTTCGGCAGGACGAGATGCTGGCCTAGTTTCAGGTTGGCTCCGCCGCCGGTGAGGACAGTCGGGCAATTGGTCAGGTAGTGGATGGAGCTGATGTTCGACCCGAACGCGAGCGCGACGTGATCGAAGAGGCTCGATCCGTCGGTTTCCTTCGTGGTCTTGAGTTTGTCGATCAGGCGGGCCAGCAGTTCGCTGTGGGTCGTGTCGCGAACTTTGGATGCCTCCATGCGATCACCCGGTGAGTAATGGCTCACATTGTGGGCGCTGGGTTTGAGATCGAGACTCTGCAAGAGGCTCTGACCGGGCATGCGGTAGCTCAGCGAACGGGTGCTGTCCGTCTGCAACGCGGCAACGATGAGATCCTGCATGATCTCGATCTCGGCCTTCCCCTTTAGGCCGGCTTCCGGTTCGTCTAGGGGAGCCCTGGCCTTGGGGACGTCGAGCCAGGCTTCGTCCTTTTTCAGGCGAGTCTCGATGTCGCGGATTCCCTGGAAGTACTCATCGAGCTTATCGGTGTCTATTTTGGAGAGGCCGAGCTGCACGCGTCTGGCTTGGGTGAGGACAGCGTCCAGGACGCTGCGGTTCTCGGCGATGGCGGCCTGGCGTTGTTCCAGCGGCATGTCATCCGACGAGAACAGCTTGTGGAAAACCTGAACCGGGTCGTCCTGACCAGCGACCGGTTTGCCGCGTTGATCCCATCCCAGCGAGAGGCCAGGTCCGTGTCCCTCGAGGCTGGCGGCGTTGAGCTGTAACGAGGAGAAGCGAGTGTCTTGCCCCAGATGTTGTGCGACGACCTGGTCGGCGGAGATACTGTTGGCCATGTTCTGACCAGGCACGGAATAGCGATTCGCCCCGGTGAGCCAGAAGGTGCTGCCCCAGTGAGCCTCGTTGGTGTACTGGTTCGCGCATCCCTGCACCACGGTGAAGTCCGACTTGTGGCGTGCCAAGGGAGCGAGGCCCTCGGAAAGTTCGTAATCAGGTCCCGTTTGATTGATGTCGGGAAACCAGGTCTCCTTCGTCACCCCAAACCCCATGCCCAGAAAGACAGCGCGTTTGGGCGGCTTCACGGGCGCTTTGTTTGCAGCCGAGGCAAAACGGCGAAAACCAATAGATTCCAGCGTGGGCAGTGTGATCAGGGCTCCCGCTCCGCGGAGGAAGTGCCGGCGTTCCATGTTGGGTTGCATCATTTTGAGCTTCCGTAATTTTCTAGGAAAATGAGTTATTTCACAAAGTCGACTGGCAGAGTCGGTTGTCGGGTCGCCGTGAGCTGAACATTATCGACGAAGTAACCCCCCAATTCTATGGGATCCGTAACAGAGCCAATACTAGCAGAAACCACAATGAGTGCAACAGTCGCATCCGATTCCAGAAGGCAGGATGCGGTAATCGTTGCCGGCTCTTCTCCGGGCGCGAGCTTGATCACCTTTTTGCCAAATCCGACCCTGGCGTATTCGACATAGGAAAGCTGGCCGTCGCCGTTGGTGTCGGCCATTTGATGCAACTCCGCGGGTGTCATGGTGAGCATCTGGGCGCTGGGTTTGAGATTCTCGTCGGGGATGGGAAGCGTGACCCAGAGCTGATTGCAGCGCCCTTTGGAATCGACGCCGGCGCGAACGAAGAAGCCCGGTTTGATTTCCTTTTTCGCCTTCAGGAAGCCAACGTAGTGGAACTGTGTCTGATCGTTGATCGTGAAGATCTTGCTTTTTCTACGGTGATTGACGGTAATGTTGTTGCCGTCTACTGATTCGACAACCCCGTGAAGTGTCACTACCTTTTCTTCCTGGGCGACAACTTCGCTCGATGCAATTGTCATGCAGACAGCAATGACGATAAGTGTCAGGTTGGTTTTCATGGAATTGAATTTCATGTGATTACTTCGTTTGAAATGGCTTGCTTTGGACAAGGACGTGGATGAATTCGCTGATGCTGTATTGCTTGCCTTTTGAGGCGACCAGAATATCGTTAGCCAGATCTTCATCCGTGAAGCCAAACGGGCGACCGAGACCATACTCGATCAGCGCTTCGGTGAAGCTGCGGGCGAATTCTTCCCTTTGCCATTTAGCGATCAATTCGCGCAGTTCGTAGAAATCACCAAAGGCCGGCCCGTTGTGAAACACACCGGCAGCATCGATGGGAGTGGCGGTTCTACTAGGCGCCATCTCGCCTTTTCTGTTCTTGGTGTATCGATGTTCCTTGCTGCGCCATTTGCCGGCGGCGTCGAAGTTTTCCAGGCCAAAACCGATGGGATCGATCTTGCGATGGCAACTGGCGCACTGGGCTTCCTCTATGTGAACCGCGAGTTTTTGCCGCTTGGTGAGGGGTTCGTCATCGAGGCGCGAAAGCTGCGGCACATTGGCCGGTGCCGGGGGAGGCGGCGAGTGCATAAGATGGCGCAGCACCCAGGACCCACGCTCGACCGGGCTGCTCTCGAAGCCGTCGCTGCCCATCGCATGGATCGCGGCCATTCCGAGGAATCCGCCGCGCGGAGAATTTTCGGGAAGGCTGACTTTGCGGTAGTGATCGCCAACCACGCCCTCAAGACCGTAGTGAGCGGCCATGAGGCCATTGACGACGACGTAGTCGCTCTTGAGAAGGTTCTGCAGTTGCCCCTGATCCTTCGACCGCAACAAGTGGAGGATCGACTGGTAGACTTCTTCCCGCGCTGCCGCTCGCGTGCTTTCATCGAATTCGCGATGTCGCTCGACATCAAACTGGAAGAAATCCAATCGATCCATGTCCAGCCACTGATGAGCGAGACCGGAAACGAAGTGGTGCGCTCTTGGGTCTTGAATCAGACGATCCACTTGTCCGCGTAAGACATCAGGGTCACGCAGCAGTTTTTCTTTCGCCAACTCCAATAGCTGGGAATCGGGCGGGGAACTCCATAGGAAATACGACAGTCGCACCGCCAGTTCGAGATCGTTTAAAGCACGAGGTGCTCCGTCCTGGCCGGGCTCCTTCATGAAGAGAAACCGGGGAGACGCCAGGATAATGCTCAACGGGGTTCGAATCGCCACGTCGAACTCTTGATCAATCACCAATCGGTTTTTGTAGACTTCGACCAGGGAGTCGATGAATTCGGGTGTGGGTCGGCTTTCTCGAAATGCTTTGACCGCGAATTGGTGAAGAATGTTCCTGACACGTTCCAACTCCGACGGAGTGCTGCCGGCCGGGTTGGCGTCAAAGATCGCCTCAAGCGGACTGGGATCTCCCTGCGGCAATGGACCTTCGATCTCAACCCAGTCGACCCAGATCGAGGGGGCATGGCCATAACCATTTTCATTCATCAAGGGGTTGAAGAATTTCTTGAGTAAGGGGCCCCACGCAGGCTGACGTTCTCTGATCGCAAACTGCCGTTTCGTATCCTTGTTCACCGTCACCTGGGTTTCGATCAGTTGTGGCTTGGCCGGACTGCCGGTCACGTGCAGCGCCTTCAGGGGGAAGCCATCCAGTTGCCCTCTCGCAATCACCTTGGGATCGGGATGCCCAAGTTCGAGGAAGTGACGAAACGCCGGTGCCTCGTTAGTGACCCCCGCCTTGATTCGCACCGTGTAGGTTCCGACTGGCATGTCGTCGGGCGGGTCGAGGATGACCATGGTGGAACCGGCCGTCAACTGAATCCAGGTCCCTGTCTCATTGTAGGGAAGATCGGCGTAGTGCTTACTGTAGGAAGCATACTTGGGAAAGAACTTCGCGGCATGGAAATAACTCGGGAATCCATGGTCCTTCGGGTTGGGAGCTCCTTTCAGCTTCTTTCGGTTAACGTCCATCTTACGGTAGAGCTGCAGGCGGTTACCCCTGGTTCCCATCTGGGCTTCAAAGCCTTTGTTCTCTGGTAGAGCGAGCGCCTGGTCCAGTTCCGCATCCAGTGCCTCATAGCGTTTAAGGTATTCCTCATTTCGCTCGACTCTCTCTCTCAAGGCCACATTGAGCGTCTCTTCAGGCTCCACTCGGTAAACAAAAGGCTTTGCCGTTCGAACCGCTCTTCGCTCATAGAACTCATCGATCGCCTGGCGGCCGAGTGTCAGATACTGCTCAAACTTATCACTGGAGAGAAAGAGCGAAGCTCCGACTGTATCAAAGTCGCCGGAGCTGCCATCATCAGGCAAGAGTTGCGTGTCGAGTCGTACCCCCAACAAGCTCTCGACACTGTTCTGGTAGTCGCGCCGGTTGAGCCGGCGTATCGTGATCTTGCCACCAGAGTCAGACAGCACTTTGCGAGCGGTCACCATCGTGAGCGACAGATCATCCAGGAAATCCGCCTTCTCTTTGTTTCCGGGCTGCTGGGAATCTTTCGGCGGCATCTCCCCGGAGTTCAATGTGCCCAGCACCTTCTGCCAGAGTTCTGCCTGCTCGATAGCGGTGATGCGGAAGGGCAGTGTTTCGAGATCGACTTTGCCTTCCTGCGTCTGGGAGTCGTGGCAATCGAGGCAGTGTGCTTTGAAGAAGGCTCGGTGTTTCTCTGGAAGCCGTGCTTCGGGCGGATTAGCTCGCACGAAGGCACAAAAACACAAAGTCAGCATGCAGACAATGAGTATGATCCTTCGTGCCTTTGTGGCTTTGTATGAGATCATCATGCCTGCAGCTCCTTTACAATTCCCGTGCTGTCGCCGTGACGATCCACGTCAACACCGACACCCTGCAACATAGTCAGCCAGACATTGTTCAGCGGTGTGCCTTCGTTGAGGACAAGGTTCTGGCCCAGTTTAAGATTGGCACCTCCACCGGAGATCAAGGTCGGTGGGTTATTGAGATAATGAATTGAGCGAATGTTTGAACCAAAGGCCATAGCGACATGATCAAAGAGGCTGCTGCCATCGGCTTCCTTGGTGGTTTTTAACTGATCGATCAACCCGGCCAACAATTCGCTGTGCGCCTTGTCCCTCATCTTGGATGATACTTCCGTTTCTGAGCCGGGACGATAATGGCTCACGTTGTGGGGGTTGCCGCTCGCTCCGAGACTCGATAGCAGGCGTGAACCGGGCTCGCGGTAGGTGATGACCCGTGTGTTGTCCGTCTGTATGGCGGCCACCATGAGCTTGTACATCATCTCGATTTCGCTGCGTCCTACCAAGGCAATATCCGGTTCTTCAAAGGGAGTTTCAGACTTCGCCACATCTATCCATTTTTCCGCTTTGCTCAGCCGGGTTTCGATGTCGCGAATACTTTGAAAATACTCGTCCAGCTTGTCGGTATCACTCTTCGTTAATCCTCTCTGCATGTCCTTCGCCTCGATCATCACGGAATCCAGGACACTGCGTTCCTCCGCCAGCATCGCCCGGCGCTGAGCGAGTGGTATGTCGTCTTTGGCGAAGAGCTTGAGGTAGGTTTCCAGAGGGGAGTTCCAGGCCGAAAGAGGTTTCCCTCGTTGGTCCCAGGCCAGGGAATTTCCAGGGCCATGTCCATTCCTGTCGTTAGCGTCAGTGCCCAGTTGGATTGAGGTATAGCGGGTATGCTTACCGAACTGCGCTGCGGCAACCTGATCAGCGGAGACCGTATTGGAAAAGGACTGACCCGGCGTGCCGTATTGATTCGCTCCCGTTAGCCAATAGGTGCTTCCCCAGTGTGCCTGTCGACTGTATTGATGTTTACAGCCTTGGACGATGGTAAAATCGTTTTTGTGACGGGCCAGTGGCTTCAATCCTTCGGGTAGCTTGTAGCCCGCTCCTTTGTCCTTGATGTCGGGAAACCAGGTTTCAGAGGTGACACCATAGCCCATGCCCATGAAGATCATCCTTTTGGGAGGCGCTGCAGGTACGGCAGCCGAGGCAAAGCGTCGAAATCCGATGGATTCAAGGGTTCCGCGGAGGAAGTGGCGACGTTGAAGGTTGGTTATCATGTTTGTTCTCGCAGGTTGTGTGTCATTCATTCTATTTCGACTCCTGTTTGATGGTCAGCAGGAACAGGGCACAGGTAAAGAGCGATAAGCCCAATGAACCATGGGATACAAGTCAAAAATCTGCACATGAGCTGAAGTCCATTCATGAGAATTAAGGTGGTGAGGCCCGGCCACGACGTCGATCACAAGGCCATTACAAATATTGAGTTGTCGTTGACGTAGCCCGACTCGGAGAGTCAGGCTACGCGCTGGCAACACGATCAATGTTGTGTGCCGTCCTGATTCATTACTCCGCATTTTTCAATTCCTTGAGCGTCAGCGTTCCATCACTGTTCGCATCGAGTTGCTTGAACCGTTTGGTCAAGGCGGGAACATTGCGTCCCTTCGGATTGCCGATAAGTTCCTCGAGAGTGATCGCTCCGTCATTGTTCCGGTCACGACTCCTGAAGAACTGATCCCGCGATGGACGCTTCGTTGTTGGGGTTTCAGTGGTGTCTTCGGCTTTGGGCTTCCGGCTGTTTCCTGCCTCGAAACTTCCACCGCCGGGATACTCCGAGTTGATGTTGGAAAGATGGTCGATCAGCTCTTTCTTGAGCGTCGCGTAAACCTCAGGGAGCTCGGTTCGCAGATCGTTCTTTTCGGAAACGTCTTTGCTGACGTCGTAGAGGGCGAGATTAGTGTGCTTCAGTTCGGCCATGAGGGCGGCCCAGTCCGGGGAGTGCTCCCTTCCGACGTCGCTCCATAGTTTGTAGTCCCCCTTCCGCAGCCCGATGTTGCCCCACAGTTCGAAGATCATGGCGCGCTCCGAGATCGTTTCTTTCCCGGCAGAAAGCATGTGCGGCATCAGAGACATCCCGCGAACGGGGTTCCTGCCATTTCTTTCCGGAACCGGGATGTCGGCAGCGTCCAGCAGGGTGGCAAAGATGTCGCAATGCATCACCTGACCATCCGAGACCATTCCCCGGGGCAGTCGGTCTCTCCAGTTCATCAGGAGCGGCACGTTCAGTCCGCCCTGATACGTCGTCGCCTTGCCTCCTCGGAACGGTCCGTTGTTGCCGGGAAATCTGCCGCCAGCTGCGCCTTCATCCATGGTGCAGCCTCCGTTGTCACTCACAAAGACGATGAGCGTGTTGTCAACCACACCCAGCTCATCCAGCAGGTCGACCAGCCGACCGATGTTGTGGTCCATGTGTTCGAGAATGGCGACGTAGTCGCTGCGCAGAAAACTGACACCTCGGTCGAGAGCCTTCTTCACCCAGGCCTCAGGAGCTGAGGCTGGCTTCGATTCATCGACGCGCAGCGGACCGTGGACGGCGTTGTAGGCGAGATAGCAGAAGAATGGCGCATCAGCTTCGGCGCTGGTTCGGATGAACTCTTCCGCCCACCCGGTGAACAATTCAGTGGCGTGCCCGTCGGCGTTCGAATCGGGCTCTCGATTGTGCATGATTTTTGATCGACCAGGTTTGATCCAATAGGGATGAGCACCTGCGAGAAACCCGTGGAACTCATCGAACCCCCGATCGTTCGGCACTTCTCCGCCGAGCGAGCCCATGTGCCATTTGCCAAAGGCTCCGGTTGTGTAGCCGGACTCGGCGAGATGCTCCGAAAGCATCTTCACATCGCGTTTGATACCGCGATATCCCGGCGATCCGAGTTGCTCTTTGCCGGGACCGCGCCACATGCCATTTTCGGTCGAAAACTGGCCGGAGAACATACACGCGCGGGACGGTCCGCAGAGTGAAACGGTGTGGTAGTTCGGAAACCGCACGCCTTTCGCAGCCAGCGTGTCCAGCGTCGGAAGTTGCACCTCGGTCTTGTCCCAGTTCGACGGCAGGTCACCCCAGCCGTGATCGTCGGAAACGATGAACAGGATGTTGGGGCGATCTGCTGCTGCGGCTCCAGTTGTGACAATGAGCAGGATAAGCAGGCTGAGGATGGTTCGAATATTGTTGATCATGCGAGCTTCATTTCTTTTTGAGTTTTGGATTGTGGTTTGAATCTCTCACGAGGTCACAAATCAGTGCCCCTGCCCAGCCAAAAACATGACGGTGGTTGAGTTGTGTTTGCATAGTTCTCGCAGGTTGTGTGTCATTCATTCTATTTCGACTCCTGTTTGATGGGTAGCAGTTGCAGAGCATCCAGAATCACGAATCCGACGGTGTTGGAGTTGGTGATCTGAATGACCGTCTCTGTGTCTGCCACAAGATCCACCGTATCGACCGGACGAAAGTGTTTGCCATTGGGAAGTGAAACGGTTTGGTCGACCACGAAGTCCTTGCGATGAGATCCCGACGAGACACTGAAGGGAACATTCTTCGCTCGTGTTTCGTGAGCCGAGTAAGCCATCAGCAGTTGATAGCGACCGGACTTCGGCGCCTGGAATCGAAAGGTTGCGGTAGCTTTGCCATCGCCTTTTGTCCTGTCGTCTTTCTTCCCACTGTAGATGTATCCCCGCCCAATATGTGGTTTGAAACTGGTTGAGCGCAACCAGTCGCCTTTCAGCTTCGCGTTCGCGTCGTCGAGGACGATCCCCGGAAGTGACTTTGGATTGATCGATACTGAATCAGAGGCCTGGGTCACGCTTCGGATTACTCGCGCCGGCGGAGCTTCAGGCAGATCGGGCAAGTCCCCTGGCTCGCGATATTGATAAACGAGCTGCGCCGCCTCACCCCGCGTAAGGTCTGCATCTGGATTGGAATGCGCGGGAACTTTTTTCGTAAGCAGCCCGGAAAGGACTCTTACTGCCTGGGCGCCGCTTACCTTTTTATCCGGATGAGCGAGGGCGGTCTTAAAGTCCTTGCTCGGTTCAAAGTCAAAAAACGGCTGTTTGGATTGTGTTGAGTAATCGTAGAGCGTTTCGATGTATTTGAAGGCGGGATGCCCTCGGGGTACGTCCATGAAGTGTGAAGCAGTAATGCTGAGCGGAATCTGAAGACCGTTCACGGCCATCTGGGAAAACTCACCGAGTGTGATCAATTCATCAGGGCGGAAGCGACACGCTTCCACTCGGAGTGAACTCAGACCTTTGGACTGCGCAGCCGTGTTGTAATCATCGATATCTGGTCCGGCCACGGCGCGCAGCAGACTGAGTTTCTGCGCTGCGGTGAATGCAGGTGAGTCCCCGGGGAGGTCGGTGTAGAAAAACAGGGTGCACCGCTGTCTCAAGAGTTCATCCTGAATGTCCTCAACAGAGACATCGCGGAGTTCCTGCTTCTTATCAATTGCCAAAGCGGCGGCAACACCTGCGGCTTGTCCTAGCGCCGACCATACGGGCTCCATCCGTACGCTACATATGGCAACGTGAGTCGACGAAATGCCCACTGGAAACAGAATGCCGTTGTGCTGTTTAGGAACCAGTGTGCCATACGGAATCTGGTAGGGACCTGTTGCATCATGCAGGTGAAGCGTGCCTTCCGCAGCGCCTTGTCCGTGAGGTGGTTCATTTCGCCCGTCAGGACCTTGCACACGGTGTGCATCGATTCCATAAACTCCAATAGCAACTGAATCTGGCAGCAACGGTCCGCGAAATCCATCTCCACGAAGATCCTTATGCAGGTCGCTTTCCGTTAACGTGTAGAGTCCTTCAATGCGGCGGCCCTGGCGAACATAGATTCGGTACGGAAAGTTGCCATTGTCTTGAAACTCATCGTCGGGGAGACCGATGTTGGGTGAGCCTCCTTTAGTCTGAATGTAGTAGAGGTAGCCCAGGTCGTGGTTGTGATAGATTTTTTCGATCTCAACACGCTCCTCCCAGTCGGCCAGGACCCAACGGGTGCCGTGTCCAACTAGGTCGCCGCCCCAGTTGATTCCCAACAAATCAAATTTTCCGTTCGGTATGATCGGCTTGCTTTTTGCATTCCAGTTGTACTTGCCAGGGTCGTAGCCGGGCGGCGGTTCCTTCAGGCGATAGGAATGGTCGGGTCGGCCGTAATCCTTTGCAGTGATTCTATAAGTAAAAGCCTGTGATCGGTGGTCAGCTACACCGGTACTCTCGGGAAGGATCGTGGAGGGAAGTGTTCCCTTCACCCCGCGGAAATAATTCGTATAGATGCGTCCGGCGTGCGGCTCTTCTTTAGAGCGGGCTTCGCGTCCGATGCGGTAGGGAATGTCCGCATATTCCGCCAGGTCTGCTTCATAGGTCGCATCGATAATCACCTTGCCGCTGTAACTATATTTTTTCCCAAGGGTTCCTTTGTTGTCTCGCTCACGTGTGACCACACCCGTGACACGATCGTTCTTCATTTCCACGTCCATGGCCACTTCGTTGAATCGCATTGCGATCATAGGGTGTTCGGCAACCATTTCCGCATAAATCCTGGCGGCCGTATGCGGCTCCCATGCCCGCCCCTCAGCGATATTCCAAACTCTACGCGGGTCTTGTTTCATGTGCGCCTGCACTAAAGGATCATCCGCCAGCTCTGTGCGGTGATAGGCTTTTACGCGTTGGCGGAATTCCTCCATCACCCCGCTGTTTGATTCCACATACTTGTCATCGAGTCTCAGCACGCCCGAAGAAAGCACGCCTCCGAGGACGGGCGCCTGCTCGATGATGATCACTGTTTTGTCGGCACGCGCAGCAGCGATGGCCGCTGCGACTCCGGCAGGTGTACCGCCGATGACAACGACGTCGTAATCGTTTACCTGCTTCGGGTCAGCAGCCGAAGTGATGGTAACGGTGAGCAGCACAAGGACCGCGAACATTTTAAATGGCTTGTAAATCATGGGGATACTTCATTCCTTAGGTTCATTGCCCGCGTTGGGAATATCGTTCCAGTCACAAACTTGCCCGCCCGACGCTCACTCGGGACATACCAATTATCCAGCAATGAGCTCAGCTCCTTGACCAGTCCTGAATTATCAGCAGTGAGAATGATCTGAGTAATCACGTTCTTGACAGTAAATTCGAAGGAAAACATTTCTACCTCACGAAGCGAATGGGAAGGGCCGGTTGCCTGATCGCTGTGAGCTGAACATCATCAACGAAGTAGCCACCCAATTCGATGGGAGCCGCACGAGAGCCGCTGCTCGCAGAAACGACGATGAGTGCAACAGTTGCTTCCGATCCCAGAAGGCAGGATGCGGTAATCGTTGTCGGACCCCGTCCTCTCTGATCACCCGAGGCCACCCTTCACCGATTGCCTCTGGATTCATATTGAAAAGGTAGATGCGGCAACTTCCTGCAAGCTTCGGCAATTCGGCATCGGTCGGCGCGGCCTTTCGGCGGAAGCGGGCTGAGAGGTTGAGAGTGACCTGCGTCTGGGAATCTGCCGTTTCCCATTGCTGCCGAAGAAACGACAGATCGATCAACTGAAACACGGAACAATTCGAGGCAAAGTCATCGGGACCACCATTGACATTTCCCGTTTTCAGAAGTCGCAACATTCGGTTTCCATCAGCTTCTTCAATCACCTCGGCAGGATTCCCACCCCACCCGCCAAAGTGAGACGGGAAGCCGATATCAACGAGGCCTGAAAACGCTTCAAAATCGCCATTCGCAACGTGTATCTCTCTTGCTTGCGACTTTGGCGAGTTCACGGCCCAGACCACCCCGAGTCCCAGCAGGCCAACAATCGCACCGGCCACCAAAGCAACTGCTATCTGCTGCGGTCGGGCCAGGAGACGCATTGTAGGCCTCGTCGGCGGTTGACTTATGGCCACTTCTCCTTCCGCATCGAGAATGGAAACGATTGACTCATCGCGCAGGTGACTGACCAGGGCCTGTTCATCGACCAGCGTCCTGGA
>LWDU01040772.1_pt1 | contig 12664 bp, 15 predicted proteins | sample 727161 | NCBI WGS metagenome assembly LWDU01 (sample SAMN04566230, study PRJNA314399) | hydrothermal vent metagenome | isolation source: deep sea hydrothermal plume seawater | place: Mexico: Gulf of California, Guaymas Basin | collected 2004-07-11 | reverse complement strand
CGAGCGAACGTCCACTGATTAATGTTGGATCCGCTAACTAAGTTCGTGACGTAACCGCCGACAACTATTTTGCCGTCGGACTGGATCACTACTGCCTTGCAGTAGTCGTTTCGTGAAGTGGAGAAGGTGACGAACATCTTGCCGTTACCCGAGAACGAGCTATCTAAAACCCCGTTATCTTTGCGGATCACCGCGCAGTCGTAGTCGTAGCTGTGGTTCGAGAAGTTCCCGGCTCCGTTGCCGGTGTTGGTTCCTGCCCAACCAACAGAGACTTCTTTGCCGTCTGAGTCGAGCAGTGTTTGGTTGATCTGGTCACTGCGTGGGCTCCAAAACAGCGAACCGGTGGTGTAATCAGACGCATTGCTGCCATCTGCCTCTTTCAGCTGCTGATACCACGAGTATCTGCCGGTTTGGCCGTTGTTGTTCCACGAGCCACTCAACAGAACCTTGCCGTCGGGTTGGACGAGGATGTCCGTGATGTAGTCCTCCCCGCTTTGATGCAGATCAGTGACCTTCATGCCGTCGGTATCCCAGCTGGTGTCCAGGTCACCGTCAGCTGCCGCAGCTGGAGTTTGAGCGATCACAGTCAACGTCATAAACGAAATCACTGTCGCCAGCACAACACGCAGGAGCCGAGACAGAACCTTCACCTGCCATCACCCGCCATTGATAAGGCTCGTTCTGCTTCTTGCGCGAACTGTTCGTCAGTGAAGAATCCGCACGCCCACGAATACATCGCCCCACGGAAATACGTCAACCCGACCTGAGCGTCGTCGATATCAACTCCCCACTTGACCAAAAGGCTTTCAGGGAGGTTGCCCTGGGGTACCCACTTGCCGTCTTTGGATTGGACGCTGGCATGAAGCACTACTTGGCGATTCACCTCCGAATCAGAGGTCAATACTTTCACTGCCGCTCGAGCGTAAGCAGCCGCTGGACCTGCATCTAAACCAGACTTCATTTCTTCTTTGATGTCGTCAACAGTTAGCACGGCAAGACCAGCAATAAGGTCGCTAGGGGTGGAGTAGTGGCGGTACACCGTTGCTCGACTCAGCCCAGATTGGTCAACGACGCTTTGAATAGATAGATCGAAGACCGACGTCTTTCGTAGAACAGCTCGAGCTGACTGCAAAATCGTTTCATTGGCGAGGTCCGTTATGCGGCTTCGGTCAGTCATAAGTAACGGCTTCCCCTCCGTTAATCAGAACTAGAGACAAATGTCTCACCAAAGAATTATAAGGGTAAATGTCGCCTTAGCCTGCGGTCCAAGGCGCAGACAACGGTTCCTATTCAGAACGGTTTGTCTGTTGAGTGGGGTATGGCGTGTCTGCTTCCACTTTTATGTTTGCAGGGAGTAGGGAAGCCGAACGGTCGCGATCGTGCCTACCCCGAAGTTTGACTCGTAGCGGAGTTCTCCACCTGAACGTTCTACGAGTTTGCGCGATAGCTGCACTCCCAGCCCAGTGCCTGAAGCAGCTGCTATCGCCGTGGCAGCTCTCCAAAACGGCTCACTTGATTCCAAGGCTTCTAAGTCGGTTTTTGTCATTCCCAACCCATTAGGAGTGTCGTCGACCACAATTTCGAAGTGGGTGTCGTCTGCTCGACGCAGAAGAATAGCAACGGTGGCTTGCTTGTCTGCTTGACGGTATTTGACGGCATTAGATACCAGGTTTCGGAGCACCTGCCGAATGCGATCCCTGTCCAAGGATGCCTCAATCGTTTGATCGGGAACCGAGCGCAACGAGAGAACGCCTGAACTTGAGGCAAACTCGTCAACAATTTCGTCAACAATTTCATGAACCGGCACATTGGGATTAATCGACAATTCGAAGGCGTCGTTCTCAAGTTTCGCTGTATCGAACATGTCTCGCACTAGATCCGACATTTGCAGCAACGAGCGTTCAGCGATTTTTAACGTTGCGAGTACTCCTTCGGGGAGGTCATTTCGGCGTGTGGTGACGTTCAGACTCATTGCTGCCGCGTTGAGTGGTCCCCGAAGCTCGTGAGAAGCATCCCCCAACCATTTCTGGCGTTGCATCAGCAACTGTTCAAGCCGGCGGTCTTGTTGGGCATAGTTCTCTAACGCTGCTCGGTCAAGATCATTGCAGAACTCCAAGATGATGTCCGGCTCGCTTTGGTCGGTTGGAATGCGTATCCAGTGAGTGACGAGCTGATAGTCGGCCGAGAACATCGAGTCGGGGTATCGATAGGGGGATTCGGGATCGGAGAGTGCTTCTGCGATATTCAACCGTTGAGTGTGCACTCCTCGCGGTGTGTCCCAACAGGCCTGAAGGTGAGGAACGAGCTCATCAAATTTGAACCGAGTGTCGGTCCCCAGTGAGCCGTTCTCGGGTGGGGGAGTAGGCCGGTATCGATACCAGGCGGGGTTGGCGCGCAACAGCTCAATATCGCGGATCGTGCCGTCTGCGTTGAGAACAGGAGCATGAAGCGCTACCGGTGAAGGAGAGACAAGAAAGAAGAGGCGGGCTGCATAAGCGAAGTCGAATCCCGACTGAACCAAACTTTCTTCTTGAGCTTCGCTGAACAACTCCTCAGGGATCTGATCGAGAAAATTCCATTTGTCTGTGTCGAACCCCGTCCAGTCCTTTGCGTTCATTTCAGTGCCTGCTCGATAGCTGCCTCTAGGGCTGGTAGATCGCCTTTGCTGACTAAACGAACTCCGTCGGGAAGGTTGTCGGTTGTGCCGGACAACATGATGAATTGCGATACAGGTAACCCTGAGTCTTTCGCTGCAGCTAAGACATCAAGTCCCGCTGCGGGGTGCGGCATTGAGTAGTCAGAAATAACCAACGAGAAACGAGTCGAGTTGAGTAGTTGAGTTGCTTCAGCAGCGTTGGTAGCTGTTTGCAGATGAGCGCTGGGACGCACGGCGCCCATCCAGGCCATGAAAACATCGAGCTGACCTTTGTCATCGTCGACTAGAAGAATTGATTCTTGGTTAGTTGGCTTACTGTTCTTGCGGCCGAACATTTCGCTCCCAAATGATCTGCATATAACGATAGGGGTGTATCTGTTGAGCTGAGTACCGAGGGTCAATCAACTGCCAGAGGTATTTCAGTTCCGCGCCGCAGAAGGTTGCTCGACGGGTCAAAGCTCGGTGCTCTCGCAGGCCTGTTTGGTCAACGTGTTCGGAGAGACGGAGTTCGGGTACCAACTCAGCAGCTGCTTATTGAGAACACAACCACACCGCAGCTCTGACGGCGGCCAGCGCGTCATCGGAAACGCCGTAGTTGAACTTATCCAGATAGTAAGTGTGCCTTGTGCTTCCGTCTTTGCCGTAGGCGACGACAAAAGCGTCTGCTAGAAGCTCGGCCGGGGGTGCTTGATCGTGAGCGAAATATGTCATAAGGAGATCTTTTACTGATTTTTCTGCTTGTCCGGGGAAATAACAGTCGTCAAAGAAGTTGTGAACAAAGGCGTGACCTGTCTCATGGAGCACAACGTCCGACGCCGTGCCAGTTATAACAGCACGGGTCGACACCCAAATGGTGTTGGACCATTTGTGCCCAACGGATTCGTCGGCGTCCCATCCTGCAGAGTCAAAAGTTCCGAGAGCACATTTGCCAAGTTTGCTTGTCGTCCAGGGATGGCATCCGTTGACGAATGTGAGGCCTTTAAGTGCCGGTAGTAGCTCTTCAGGAATAGTTGTTGCAACGTTTTCGACGTGGTTTTGGTAGCCACCTTCGACACCTTGGTAGCCGATGCTGTTGATGGGAACTTCGGGCGCCGGAACGGCAACCGTTTGACCGGATGCCTCAGCCTGGGTGGCTTGCAACAAAGCAACCCACCCCAACACCAGTGCAACGCCAACGAAGGCGATAAAAGCAACTGCTTTGGAAACGGAGACCATGCATATGACGTTAAGAACTTTGGGTTCTGGCCCATATAGAGCAATTGCGTGTCACGGTCTAGTGCAAATGCGGTACTAGTCCCTACAACCCGATAAGGGAAACAGCTAGGTTTGACGCATGGGTGTGTCCCGATCAACACTCGTGCACGACATCCGAAATCAGCTCTCCGCGATGTCGATGTTGGTCACTTTGCTTGAGCGAACCGAACTACCAGATGATGTTTCTGAGCATCTGTCGCTAGCTGGAACGGGATTCCGTTCGGTACTTGACGAGCCAGATCTGGCTACCACGTCACACCACGATCTGAATTCAGCACTAAGCGCGTTCCTGCAGGGGCTTGAAGCACTTGAAACGGAACAGATTAGCGACGAACTAGGGCAGTTATGTCAAGAAGCCGTTTCTCGTGTCCCATCTGCGCGAGAAACGTGGGCTGAACTCGCCCACTAACGGTCATCGTCCCCCCGTTGTCTAGGGTTCGATAAGCCGAAGTGGGGCCGTTGGGAAGATATGGGAGTGAAACCCTCGGCTCCCGTTAGGAAACGGAGGGTTACACGCTTTTTGGGAAAAGTCGGACCATGACGAGAGAGCCAACCAGCCCGCCAGCAGAACTCAGGAGCAGGTCGGTGATTGTGTCCTCGTAGCTGAGGTGCAGGCCAGTAGTGCCGCTTTGCATGATGACGTACTCCAAGAATTCCCAAAGGATGATTGCAAAGGCTCCAAAACCTGCTCCTAGAGCGGCTCGATTCCACGGTGCAAGTTTTGTGGGATCGAACATTGCGACGAACGCAGCGCACAAAAACATCCAGTTGACGAAGTGTAGGAAGTCGTCGAAGTTCTGAACGGTGTCGAAGAAACGAAACAGATTCCCGAGGAGGTCGAGGATGAAAGGGGTCACTAGTAGCGCTGTCGGAATGTACGGGAACCGCCCTTTCTGTCCTCTCAGAAACCAAATGGTTCCCATGGCAACCGACGACAGCGGATATCCGACTGCGCGCGCAGGCCACCCCTTGCCATCGAGGCGTTCCATGGGAACAACGAGTCCTACTAAAAGGCACAAGGCCAGGCTGGCAATAGCCAGCAACATAATTCTGCGCTGCCACTCTGGTCTCACCTGTTTGAGGGTAGTCACCCGACGGGACGTGGGCCCTAAGCGATGCAAAGACTGGGATCTCGAAGAGAATGGGTGCCTAGGTGGGGAAGAGTCAGATGTTTGAAAACTCTGGCTTTACTGTTCTGCCGCCGTTCTAGAGCTACACATTTCCCATAAACCAAACACTGCCGATACCGCGAGTGACACAAAAAACACCGTCATATCTCGAGCTCCCATCGTGCGTCGGTGCCCGCGAGAGTGAGACGACATTGTCGTACGCCAAAGTGGCCAAGATCACGAGTGTGTGGCGACATTGGTCGTCCTGGGCGAAATTCACTGCGTTGGGTCCCTTTAGTGGCCATGCACAACTTTCCCAGGGGGGTGGGACAATTTTGTTGGGCAAGGAAAGTTGGTGCTGCTAATTAGCTAGTGGACGCAAACTCTCAGGGCCTATCGCGGGCATACGACAGCTTCGCGGTAACAAAAGTTAAACAAGAATTAAATTCTTCTAATGAACTTTTGAATTTGGTTAACTATCGGATCAGTGAACCCCTAGGCTCTGGCTGATGCGTCGACAGATACCTGTCGTGCTTTCCACAGTGCCGAGAGTCGCTCTCGCTGATGGAACCCCAACCGTCCCGGATATCACCGAGTCTTCTTCGACCCGGCCAAAACTTGAGACGGTATCTCCACGCGCCTGGCGGGCTTTGTTTCTTACGTCCTTAGCTACTGTGCTCGTCGGCTTCAACAGCACAGCAACCAACATTGCGTTAGACGACATCCAAGCAGGATTCACTGGTGCCACGGCCGCTGACGTGGGTTGGGGCGTAGCAGGCTTTTTCATCGGAACTGCGGCTTTCATGCCTCTCGCCGGGCGTCTCGCCGATCGCATTGGAAGAAAACTAATCTTCCAACTAGGGCTTCTCCTTTTCGCATTATCGGCGGTTTTTTCTGCTGTTGCTCCAACTGTGCTCACGCTAAATCTGAGTAGAGTTTTACAGGCCATCGCTGGAGCAGCATTGCTTCCGGCTTCACTCGCTCTCGTGCTGCCCCTCTTCCCAAAATCAAGACGTTCAACAGCGGTCGGATTATGGTCGGCGGCAGGGCCTTTAGGGGCGGGGGTGGCACCGGCTGCTTCCGCGTTCATACTCGCGGCCGCTGGTTGGCGGGCTGTTTACCTGGTGAGTGCTCCCATCGCGCTGCTCATGTTTTGGGGCGGCTGGAAAATGTTGAAGGAACTACCGATTCCTTCCAATCAACAACGGTTAGACCTCGTCGGTGCCGGAGCTGGAACAATTGCTGTGGCCGCGGTAGTGACAGCCATTATGCAGGGTCGTGTCTGGGGTTACTCTTCACCGATCACAATCACAGTCGCCCTTATTGGCGGCGGTGCTTTGGGGTTGTTCATCGTGAACTCCTCGCGGCACCCGGAACCGCTCCTTAATCTGCATCTGTTGCGTCGACGTGGGGTGTTGGTTGCCAATACGGTCAATTTCCTCGGTTCGATTACTTCCTCGCCGCTTTGGATTGTTTGGCCACTTTTCATGAAGAACGTCTGGAATTTTTCGACTCTTCAAGTTGGGTTGGGTATAACCCTTGGCCCGGTAGCCGCGGGTTGCTCGACTCTTCTATTTAGTCGTTTGGCGGACCGCATTGGTTCGATCGGGCTGTGCCGATTTGGGACCATGCTTCAAATGGTTGCGGTCAGTTGGCATCTGACGCAACTAGGCAGTGAAGTCAATTTTTGGTTTGATTTCGCACCGGGAATCGTGATGTATGGGCTGGGATGGGGAATGAGTATTCCCTTGCTCAACGGCGTGGCGTTGGAGTGGGTGGAAGAAAAGTTCTTTGCCGAGACCAACGGCCTTTTCGGCACTCTGCGATACGCGTCGGGTGCTATCGGCACTGCCATGGTTTTCGCGTTGTTAACAACCAATGCTGGGGTTGAAGCGTTGCCCTACTACGAGCGCATTCTGGCGGTTTTCTTGGTCGCCACGACGTTGAGCGCAATGGCTATGTGGATCCCAGTTGGGAAGTCACCGCTGCGTAGTTCATCAGCGCCTTAGTGGTCGACTAGCAATTTAGCGACAGGTGACGCACATTGGAGTAATGACCGTGGCGAGTGTTCTGTCTCTTTTCGCTTGGGGCGTTTTGTTCATTAATGCTCTCACGCTGATGCTCTTCGTGTTAGCCGTCGTTCAATACCGTCGAAAAACCAAGGCAGTAATTCGTGTTCGTTCAATAGCTGGGCCGCTCTCGGTGTTGGTCACCGTTGTCGCAACTCTCGGGTCGTTGTACCTGTCCGAAATTGGTGATTTGAGTCCGTGTAGGTGGTGTTGGATTCAGCGGGTCTTCATGTATCCACTTGCTGTCGTTCTCGTAATTGCTTGGCTCACTCGCGATCGCCACGTGCGTCGTTACGCGGTCCCGTTATCGCTAATGGGCGTAGGAGCATCGATTTGGCATTACTTACTTCAGCAAGTTCCATCGTTGTCTGACGCGAAATCGTGCAGCCTCACGACCCCATGTTCTGTCACCTACATCGAAAAATTCGGATTCATCTCGATTCCCTGGATGGCCGGATCCGTGTTTGTATTAGTCCTGACGTTGTTGATTGGGTTTCGTTTCCGGGAAGGGCGTATCGGATGACTGTTGACGACGAACTGCGCCTCTGGTTGGTTGAAGCTGCTGATGCTGCGATCGAGTTTTCGAACCGGAGCGAAATTGCGGAGGGAGCAGAGAAATTTCGCTCAGCGATTGAGATAGCTGCGAGTATCCCCTTTGAATCTCAAATGCTGCCGGCTTTACGGAACCTCCACCGCGTGTCTGACACTCCCCGCGCCTGTGAGTTCGCTGCGATTGCACCATCTCTGCGGTGGGTTCAGTCTCACCGTTGGGATGACGAAGGAAACGACCGGGCTCTATGTGTTCTGTCTGACGCGTTTGAGTTGCCAGGTCTCGAAGTAGGAATCATGTACGTCGACCAAAACTGCTCGTATCCCGTTCACAACCACCCTCCACAAGAGCTGTATCTGACTATTTCCGGTTCCGCCCGTTGGAGGTATGGAGGTGCAGAGAAATTGATCGAGGTCAAACCCGAAACCACCCTGTATAACCATCCTTCAGATATTCACACCGTTGAGGCGGGAGACACTCCGCTGGTAGCGATGTATGTCTTGTGGGGTGAAGGCCTTCGACCGTGATCGTTTGACAGAGGCGAGTTGTGAGCGCCCCCGGCAGGATTCGAACCTGCGACGCACGGTTTAGGAAACCGATGCTCTATCCCCTGAGCTACGGGGGCGGATAGATCGGCGCCCAGTGGGTTTGGAAACCCGAGGAAGCGCTTTGTGTACACGCAGGCTACCTACGGGGAGTCCAATTTTTGAGGCTGCCTGCTATCAGAGTGGCTTTGTTGGCTTGAGGTGTTTCAGATGGAAGACGTAACTTGTCGTGGCGTTGATTGTTCTGACTATGTTTCGGTGGCGTCTTGGGAAGCGAACGCTGCCATCCAACGACGTGATGCTTCATCGGACCCGTACTCCTTGACGAGTTGAGCGAATAGCTCTGCGCGTTGCGTGTCATTGAGTGTTAACGGGTCGGGTTGGTTTGTCATAAAAGTCGCCTCGACTGACCCTAAAACCCTCAGAACCCCAAAATGAAGAACCCTGAATTGCTTAGAAAATCGTTTTCCCGATAATGCGTCCCATCACAGTGTTATTGGAAGCGGACATGAATGCCTGAACCTTGGGATCAGCCATGTTCGCCGCTGAGGCAGCCATCAGCTCGTCCACATCATCGCACCAGGTAAGGGCGTATTGGGGAGCTACGTTTTGAGTCGCCCCTGCCGCAATCGTCTCAGCAAACAACATGCCGTTGGCACCTGCAGAAATGTTTCCCCACGCAGTTCCGATGTTTACGTCGCTTGTCTCGTCATCCACTCCGTCGCCGGCAACTAAAAGTCCAGAAACCCAAGCGCCGGAGCGTTCTCCGCGTTCTGCTACTACCCGCAAAAGACTGCGCCGAACAAGTTGGGTACCGGAGCGCTTCATTAGGTCAATTTGGTCGTTTGTTTGATAAAGACCATCCCAAACACCCAAGGAGGTGTTGATGTTCGGGCAATCGAACTGAACTTGAACCAAACCGGCTTGATCGCCGCCCATCACCATTTGCGAACCGCGGACATCAGTTGCACCTAAGCCCATTGCAATTTCTTTGATTCTCCCAACCCCTGAAATCAACTCTCCCAGGTCTGAGGTAGTGACTGTCGCCGCCGTGATGTATGACATTTTCCACCGTTCTCGTTCTCGAACTTGACCGCTTCAATGGGCCAAACTTTAGCAAACCACCCCAAAGGAAGGACCCCGGATAGCCATCGCCGCCAGAACTGAAGCATTCGCTGAGTAGAGGGACGAACTACTGGGCTCGGCGACCAAGTTGATGGTTATGATCCCCCTATGACTGATTTCGGCATAAATATGTTTCCTACAGACAAAGCGATCAACCCGATGACGCTGGCGAAAGAAGCCGAAGATCGAGGTTTCGAATCGATATGGTTCCCGGAACACAGCCATATCCCCACTAGCCGCGAAACCCCTTGGGGACTGAATCCAGAGGCGCCACCACTGCCAGAAGAATATTGGCGAACCCATGATCAATTCGTGGCGCTTGGTATGGCCGGAGCGGGCACAAGCAAAATCAAACTAGGTACTGGGATCACCCTTGTAGCCCAACGTGACCCAATTTGGCTGGCGAAAAGTGTTGCAACGGTAGACGCGCTTACTGACGGCCGTTTCTTATTCGGAATTGGCTACGGCTGGAACAAAGAAGAACTCCATCATCACGGCGTCAAGTTCAACGAGCGACGTGCTGTGATGCGAGAACGCGTTCTCGCGATGAAAGAACTCTGGACTAAGGACGAAGCGGAGTTCCATGGTGATCATGTTGATTTCAGTTCTACCTGGCAGTGGCCGAAACCAACACAAAAACCGCACCCACCTATCATTCTTGGTGGTGCTGCAGGTCCGAAAACCATGAAAGACATCATCGAGTACTGCGACGGTTTCATGCCGATCGCCGGACGGTACGACTTCGGCGAGCAGATCACCACTCTCAAGCAGATGGCATCAGACGCAGGAAGAGACCCTGAATCATTCGACTTCGGGCAATTCGGAACCCCGCCGAAAGCGGCAATCGTGGACGCCCTCATTGAAGCGGGGTGCAGTCGCATCGTGTTCTCACTTCCGCCCGCCGACGCGGACACCGTGATTCCCAAACTTGATCAAATCGCCGAGTTCAAAGATCAATACAGCTAGCTACGAAACTCAGGCTTCGGATTAGTGGCCAATTGATGGCCAGCAAGCTGAATTAGAGGTTGCGGTTTCGGCGGATGCCTCGAACTTTGATGTCAATCTCTTTGCCTCAATTGTCATCGAAGGATCGAAATTTACTTTCGTCGTACGTCGCGTCGCAACGATCCAGTGCTGCTTTCCAAGCCGGACTCTGCTTCATAGCCCACCGAAGTGATGAGATCAGACGTTGGCCTGCGAAAATGGAACCTGCGCGAGGTGAGGCGTTCGCGAGTTCAGCCAAGCTCACAGGCAAGGTCGCAACAGCAGCGTTTCTGAGTATTCGATAGCCGAGAAGTTGTGCAGGCTGAAGGGGCGGGGTGCGCAAGAATTTCCATGCTTGGTCAAGCGCTGTGGAACCTTCTAGATCAGGATGTTCGATGATCCAAGACCGGAGGTCAGTAGCAGTCTGCGGCAGATCGGTAATACCCAAAAGTTCGCCGATTTGGGATTGCTCGCAAACGAACTGATCGGCTTCACGAACTGCGAGAGGGCGACAAAAATGTTGGTAGGCATCTAAAAACGAGTCTGTAAGTGTGTTTTGAACCCAAGCACCGAGGCGAGGCTGGCTCGCGGAATAGGCTATTCCGCGCTGCGAAATGCCCGAAACCGGCTTATGTGCCTGACGTACTTGTTTGACTGCCGAGAAGACCTCCGGCATCGCTCCGTAGTTAACCGTTGTCACAAACAGCGATGTCCGGTTCAGCCTCCCCAGGGGATCTGACTCGTAGGCAGAATGGTCGGCGACACCTGCGGCCACCTCAGGATGCAGTGCTTGCAGCAGCAGCGCTCTAATTCCTCCCGCAAAGCTGGATACGTCGCCCAACACTTTCCAGCTCACGCTTTCAGGACCAAACAATCCAGCGTCTTCGGGGTAAAGATGAGTCTCGGCAAGTGGCTGTTCTCCTTGGGAGAACAGGCGAACCACGCTGGCAGTCATCTTTTCCTGAAGTTTCACGATGTCTCCGCTCTGCCTGTTACGGAATCGGCAACCGGCGAAGCGCCCGCGATCCACCACTCATGTTGTGTCTTCACCAAGAAATACACGAGAGCGATAGGGCTCCGGGTTTTGAATCGGACTTCAACAGATGCCGTGTCATTTGTGATCCGACAGCGACCAAAGACTGCGGGACTTTGGTCAAGTAAAAACGGGAAGCCCGACCGGACCATTTCTTCGAAGCCCTGGGCATCAAAGATGGCTCTGAACGAAGGTGAAGCCTGATCTCGAGCAGCAGCAAAGTCTCCTCGGTTTAACGCGAGTAACTGTTCCGATATTGGGTGTTGAAGGGCATCTCTTTGCGATGGTCCGCATGTGGAAGTGGTTTCTTGGGCGACGGACCCATCCAAAGTGGGTGGGGGAGTAGCGGTTGGGGCGCTCTCGATGGGTGCCCCGCTCGATATTTGATCTTCAGTTGATGGAGCGCACCCACTAAGGCCAGAGGCCAACAGCGTCAAGACACCGAATCCCATCAACAGAGAATTTAATTGAGTTCGCTTCGGGCCCAGTGATTCGAATTCTGTTGACACGGCTATTACTCCTGCGGTGCGCCGGTTTCTTTCAGTTCGAAGAATCATGGTTGCGGCGATTATCAAATTACGTGAGATGCCGGCCGAGAGTTCCCCGGGACAGTGACAGAAAGTAATTCTGAATCATTACCCCGGGAAAACCGGGGACTAGGAGGCGTTTCCAAGTATAAATTGGCACTAAATATAAGTTGTTTGCAAGTCCGTCTGTTTCGTAGAACTAAGTTCCAGCGTTGTGGAGAACATTTCGGTTAGAGGTAATGACCGGTTACCGTGATCCAGAACGCTTGTTACTCAGGAGATCACTCAGTGAGCCGCATCGCTTGGAGGTTGATCCCCGATAAATCTGTTTTGAAACGCTTACTGAAGTGGTTCGTAATCATTAACGCTGTGTTGGCCGCGCTGGGCATTTTGATCGGACAGAACGGCGAATTTGTAGCACGAGTTCATGGCAGCAGTTTTCTGCTTGTTATTACTGCAGCTGGCGTGATGAGCATAGAGCTAGGCAAACCGGGCGACCGGTTGCGGCCGCTCTGGTTCGTCGGGTCGTTGTGCGTGCTGTCTACGGGATTTGTTTTGTTGGCCCTGACCTGGGGTGTGCCGCTCCCCGAAGTCGCAGGGAGGCCAATCGCAACGGTCGCAGTAGTTGGGGTGGTGGCTGCCTACTGCGCAGTCGTTTCTTTGATTTCTTCACGCAGTCGCCTGCGCACCGTTTGTTGGGTAGGTGCTGTTCTGCACGGCCTCTATGTGTGTGTTCTTATCTGGTTTGACGTCAGTCTGGTCTCTGGAAGAATTCTTGCGCTGTTTGCGGTGGCACTGTCAGCGTGCTCGTT
>LWDU01040181.1_pt1 | contig 12670 bp, 14 predicted proteins | sample 727161 | NCBI WGS metagenome assembly LWDU01 (sample SAMN04566230, study PRJNA314399) | hydrothermal vent metagenome | isolation source: deep sea hydrothermal plume seawater | place: Mexico: Gulf of California, Guaymas Basin | collected 2004-07-11 | reverse complement strand
GACACCATCTGGCACGTCTACGGTTACATGCTCGTCTCGGGGATAGGTTTCGCATTTGTTCAGCCGGTCCGTCAAGCGCTGGTTGCCAACACCGTTCCCAAGGAAGACCTGGGCAATGCTCTGGCCTTGAACGCAATGGCGGTCACTTCGATGCGGTTGGTTGGCGCGGCTATCAGCGGCGTATTGATTGAAACCGTGGACTTCCAGTGGAATTTCTTTGTTGAGTCGGGCCTTTACGCTGGGATGATCCTGTTGTTGGTACCCATGAAAACGCCGTTCCGGTTAGATTCTACCCGGCTTAAGGCGTCGGCGGTGGCGGACTTTAAAGAGGGAATGTCCTTCATAGTGAGCAACGCAAACCTGCTGCGTTTGATGATGATGAACTTTGTCCGAACCGGCATATTCATGCCCCTGTTGCTGTTCCTCCCGGCCTACACTGAAGAAGCTTTGGGCAGCGGTGCCGGGGTCAGCACGGCCATGGTTGTGGTCATGGGAGCAGGAGGCCTAGTGGCCACCGTGGTGATATCGTCCTTCGGCTTCTTCACCAAAAAGGGTCTGGTGACGCAGATCGCCCTAATCGCCGGCTCCTCAGTCATCCTGGTTTTGGGCTTGTCCCAATGGATCTGGCTGTCGATTCCAATCATGCTGATCATGGGTTTCTTCCAGACCCATTTCATAGTGGCCAACCAGACATTGATCCAGACTTTGGTGCCCGACAACCTACGTGGTCGAGTGACCAGCGTTTGGCACTACGAGAGCGGGCTAATCCCACTGTTTGCATCCCTGACCGGCGGGGTGGGAATGCTGGTTGGTATTGACGTTGCTATGGCCATTGGCGGTGGCATCGCCCTAGTCGTCAGCCTGTTCTTCCTGATTCGGTTCGCCAGCATACGTATGTTGGACTAGGGGCTATTCCACCGGGGTAGTTGACCAGTTGATACTGGCGTAGGTCCAGCTGATTTTGAATGGCGTGTCTCCGTGATTGGCGATGCTGTGGTGGGCGCCAGGGGAGATGAAGGCGGCGTCGTTGGGCCGTACAATGTGCTCTTCGCCGTTAATCACCATCAGACCTTCACCCTTGATTACAATCACTGATTCCTCGGCGTCATGGTAGTGGGTGGGCGCAGAAGCTCCAACTTCAAACTCGGCGACACCGCTGGATATCTGAGTTGCCCCGGTGTTTCCATCAACCAAACTTGTTAGCAGTACTCCGGGTCGTTTCTGTTGATGTTCCACACTATCAAAGGGCACGAATTTCGCTTTGGGCATCGTCTTCTCCGATCGCGTATCAGTCTGGTGTGCTGAGGTCCCAGCCGGGCAATGCCATATAGCCTTCGATTGGAACCTCAGTTTTGGTGGACAAGCCCTGGGCCTGCTTAATACGTTGAATGTTGTAGAGATGGGTGATGTGCTCGTAGTACCGGTGCCTAAATATAGTCTCCAGGTTGAACCAAATCTTGGTTGGAGTCTCGCTATCTCGCCTCAGGCCCGTGCTATGAATGTTGTAAAACCAAGGCCATTCTCCGGTGTCGGCGTACTCAAATTCCTCGGTTCTGAGAGACCCTACGGTATGTTGAGAGAGTATCGTCTGCCCCAGGGCAAGTCCTCGTTGCAGCTCTTCTAGGATTAGTTTTACATCCCAATAAACGCCTTCATCCAGTCTGCGGTCATACTTGGATTGGGCCAACACTTTGACTTCTTCGGCATTCGGTGGGTTTGCCGGGGGGCCTTCCGGGTACATAGTTAGCCCCCATCGCTGCCAGAACCAGCGGAAATTACCGGAGGCCATGTGGCTCAACTGACGCCGGATACTCCACCCACTCCAACCCCACTTGTCCGATTCAAAATCGAGCTGCTCTTCGGTTAGCCCTGCCACTTCACCGGCAGCAATTTCGTATAGGTGAGACTCGAACTGAGGGAACCTCAAAAGCGCTGGCGAGTCGTCATTTAACTGTTGCTCAAGCATCTGGGGACTAAAGGCCCTGCCAGAATCGCCGTTCTTCGCCACGGACGAAACGGCCAAAACCAGGGTCTGGGAAATGCCCGGCTGAAACCAGCGTGCCCTCAGCTTCCAGCATGTCCAATACCGCATGCCTGGTGGCTCTGGCAGCTTCGGGGATGATGTCGAACTCGGGATTCCAATCAGTGTAGTGGGCCTGAATCGGGCTGTGGGCTACGTCGCCCAGGATGAATGCATGCTCGCCCTTGGACTCCACGCGGATGGAACTGTGCCCCGGTGTGTGGCCGGGAGTTGGGTAGGTGGTCAATTCCGGTGTGATCGAGTACTCGCCGTCAATCTGGTCCATCACGCCCAGTTCCTGCAGTGGTAGCACCTGTGGCACCACGTACTCAACCGTGTTGATGACATCCGGTTGAGTCCAGTAATCCCAGTCCTTCTGAGGAACCAGGAACCGGGCGTTGGGGAAGTTTATCTTGCCGTCGGTGAAATTCCAGCCAACGTGGTCTGGGTGAACGTGGGTAAAGACGACAATGTCCACCTCGTCGCGGTCAATGCCCTTCTCTTTCATGTCGTCTAGCAGATAGCAGCCCTCACCCTGCATGCCAGTATCGACGATAATCAATTTGCCAGACGACCGGACAGCCAATGAACCCCAGCGGTGCTTTCCGTTCTCGTGGTCGGCCATCAACTCAGGGTATTCGTTCCACTGCTCAATGGTTGTGTGGGGAAACGCCACAAAGGGCGACCTGACGGGCAGGTTGTCATTGAGGGAAATCAGCTCAACGTCGCCGACGTTAATTATGTGGTTGGGCATGGGTTTGCTCCAGTTAAAGATTTTTGCAGGTTAAAGCTCAAAGGTCTTTTTGTAGATGCTAGGTGAACCGTGGCCGTGGCTGATCAGACCCATCATCTCTGCGTTCCTGGGGTCGGCGGTTATTTGGGATTCCCACTCGGGCGAACGCGAGGCCATCTCGTTTTCCAGTTCATAGACTACTGAATACATGGGCTCTTCACCGCGCACCGTTTTGTACCGGCGGCCGCGTATGATGCCGGGCACAGTCTCGAAATTAGGCACAAAAACCGTGTCATACCACTCGTTCCACTCGGTGGCCCAGTCGGCAGTGATAGCCAAGCGGCCAATGTGCAGGGCCGGGGCCATACCACTGTTGGCAACTTCGTCTGTGAGGGAATAGGGGTAGATCATTTCATAGAGAGGGTTGAAGAAATTGGTCCCGATCAGAGTCGGTCCCATGGTTTCGCTCCACTTGGACTTTGTCCGTTTAGTGAAGCCGTCACCCAAGACGGCAGCCGGACTATCAAGCTCGTAGCAAGCCAGGTGTTTGGGGCCATTCACCACCGCTTCATAGCGGGCGGCGCTGAGCACTCCGGGCACCGTGAGTATCTCTGCAATATGTTCGCCGTTATACCAACGGTTGAACTCATCTTCTTTGTCTTCTGGAACATCGCACCAGACCATCAGCAGTCCGGTCCCTTTCTTGGCGGCCATTGAGCTTCCCCCGTCTGTGGTTAAAGTTTTATCGGTGTCGTTGCCTACGCTTTCCGTGAATAACGGCGCAGCAAACACTATAGCCCAGGTTGGCGTAACGGGGAACACGTTTGGGGTATCTGTCGTATTATTAGTGGTCGGTTCGGCCTGATGGGTCTAGCCGACCCATGCCGAGAAAACAGTGGTTTAGGAAACAGCATCACGACCTCAACTGAAAATTCCGAAAGGCATGACCACCGCATCTTCTACGGTTGGTTCATCGTTGCCGCGTCCGGCTTGGTGGTCTTCAGCAGTGGACCTGGCCAGTCTGATTCCATCATTGAGGACACAGGCCTCTCTCGTCCTGGTGTCTCCCTTTTGTACCTGGCCAGCACCGGCATGAGCGCCGTGTTGGTTGCGATTGTCAGCCGGCTTGCCGACCGTTACGGGCCAAGAATCATGTTGGTGGCCATTGGATTGGGGTTTGGCGCGGCCTGTTTTGGCATGGCTACTGCCACCAACATTGTCTTGTTCTACATCGCGTTTGGTGCCTTGAGGGCGCTGGGTCAGGGGTCGTTGAGCATCAACTCGATTCTGCTGGTGAACCAATGGTTCGTCTCGCGGCGGGGCCGTGCCATTGCCCTTATGGGTATGGGAGGTGTGCTATCCAACGCCTTTTTCCCACCCTTCGCCAGATTCTTGATCAATAGCATCGGCTGGCGTGAGGCCTATGCAGTGATTGGCGTCGTGGCCATTTTATTGATCGTTCCAGTAACTCTTCTGGTAGTGAAAAACCGCCCGGAGGACGTTGGCCTACACCCAGACGGCTCTTCAGAGCCACCGATCTCCGAGACTAGACGGGCGATGGTTGGGGGCCAGCGAGAGACCAAAGTCTTCAGTTCCATGAGTTTTTGGCTGCTGGCTTTGTCCTTGGGGACGCCGGGTCTGGTGTCTACAGCGTTGGTGTTCCACCAAACGTCGATTTTCGAAGAGAAAGGGCTGAGCGCCACACTGGCGGCCGGGGTGTTTGTGGTCTTTGCGGCATCGTCGGCGGTCAGTTCAATAATCGCTGGGTTCGCCGTTGACCGTATCGGACCCAAGGCGCTCTACGCCTTCAATATGGCAACATTGCTGGTTGCTTTAATCTTGGTAGTGGCGGTGGATTCCGTATTCATGGCTGTGGTCTACGTATTGGTGATGGGAGTTTCCGGGGGAGCTCATCACATAGTCCAAGGCGTGATCTGGGCCTACTACTATGGGCGCAACGGACTGGGTCGAATACAGGGTTCCGCAATGACCATTAATTTCTGCGCGTCGGCGATTGGCCCATTGCCGTTGGCTATCTTCCACGACCTGACCGGCAGCTACATGACTGGCATGGTAGTGATGATGGCTCTGCCGGTGCTGTCGGTGTTGGCGCTGGTGAAAGCCAAGCCGGGCAGCACGCTCATTGCCGCAGAATCAGGCGTTGTGTAAAATGCGCCCAGCATCGGCCCCCACTGTTGGGTGGCCTTCCATTATCTGAGAACCCTGGTATTTAAAAACCCCGGTATTTAAGAACAATGAGGAGACCTTGAAATGGATTTTGGACTAACAGATAAACGCGCATTTGTAGGTGGCGGCAGCCGAGGTATCGGCAAGGCCATCGCCTTGGAACTTGCCAAAGAAGGCTGCGATGTTGTCATTGCGTCGCGGACGCAATCAGCCTTGGACGAGGCTGCCAAAGAGATTGAAGACATAACTGGTCGAAAGATCATCCCCATGGCCTTGGATGTGACCTCCCGCGAACAGGTGGACAGTGTCATGGCTGAAGCCGTGAAGCAGTTGGGTGGCCTGGATATCCTGGTCAACAGTGCTTCATTGCCCGGCGGTTCGCCTTCCGCGACTGGGCCAATCGACGGTCTGGACGAAAGTGAACTGCTCAGCGACTTTGACACCAAGTACGTTGGTGCTTTGCGCTGTGCCAGGGCGGCCATTCCCTTCCTGAAGGAACAGCCCTGGGGCCGGATCATCAACATCAGCGGCGGTAACGCCAGGAATGCCGGCAACTTGAGCGGCGGCGCACGTAACGTGTCCCTGGTTCACCTGACCAAGACCTTGGCGGTGCAGATGGGCAAGTTTGGGATTACCGTGAACTGCATCCATCCCGGCACAACTCGTACCGAGCGCACCGTGAGCTTGCTGGAGGCTCGAGGCAAGGCGCTGGGAGTCACTCCCGAAGAAGCTGAAGCGCTGGACTTTGCCGACGGTTCACCCCGAGGCAACCACATCAACCGCATGGTTGACGCTTCAGAGATTGGGTTTTTAACAGCCTATCTGGCGTCCGACAAGTCATGGGCCGTGACCGGTGAGGTCATCATGGCCGGTGGCGGCTCCGGAACCGCAGTCTACTACTAGACTTTACCCAACTCGATAAACTAAGGGGCGTCATTCTCGTCTATGAGGATTGGCGTCCCTGTTAGGTGTTCAAGACCGATGGCAACAGACGATTTAGCAGAACTTGATCAAGATGTGGCAGAGGTCCGCCGCAGGGTGGAAGCCCTGGCCAATGACATGCGCGGCCTGGGCATGGAGCTTAGGTTTTCATCGGAGGAGTATGGGCCGGAAAAGGACTTCGACGGCATCGTGACCCGGACCATCACCTTCAGCTTTAGGGTTTCCCTGCAGGACTAACGCCGAGGACCATGGTGGTACCCCCTGGCATGGCCTGCAACCGGAGCATCGCGGCAATCACCAAGACTGCCAGGACCAACGAATCGCCGCCGGGTCCGGAGCCGCTTCATAATCCATGGGTTCTTCTTGATGGTCTGACAATCTCTACCAAAGCTCTTTGCTGGCCAAACGTGCTCCCTCGACCATTGCCTCTAGTTTGGCCCAAGCAATCCGCGACTCCACGCGCCGGCCCCAGGCGGATGTGCCAAAGCCGCAATCGCTGCCCACCATCATGTTTTCCTTGCCTACGACACTGGCGTAACGCATGATGCGTTCCGCAACCAGCTCCGGATGTTCGATGAAATTGGTGGTGGTGTCTAATACCCCAGGGATGATGACCTTGCCTTCCGGTAGTTTCACGTCTTGCCAGACCTTCCACTCGTGGGCATGGCGGGGATTTGCGCCCTCAAAAGAGACGGCTCCGGGCGGGGCTTGCAACACGATGTTGATAATCTTGCTCAAGGGCACATCATGGTGGTGAGGGCCTTCTGTGTTGCCCCAGCAGAGGTGCATTCGCATTTGGTCCGGGGCAATGCCAGCCAGAGCGTGTTTCAGCACCTCTACGTGCATCTCAACTATTTTGATGAACTCATCTTCGCTCAGGTGCGAAAACTGGGTAATCCGGGTCATGGCCAGATCAGGGCAGTCGATTTGGAGCAATAGGCCGGAGTCGACGATGGCCTTGTAGTCGTCTTTCATCACGTCGGCCAGGGCGTATAGGTACTCTTCTTCGGTTGCGTAGTGTTCGTTGTGCAGGAAATTGGCGATGACGCCAGGGGAAGCAGCGGTCATGAAGACCTCTTCGGCTTTTGCATCCTTGGTGGCGTTTTTCAGTCGCTGAATGTCCCGCTGCACCGCGTATTTGTCCTTCCAGGCGATGGGGCCAGTGCAGGCGGGCCAAGGGATGGTGGCCGATGACGACACGCCGCTTTGAACGGCGAATTCTGGAAAATCTAGCATGTCCAGTCGAGGCCGAGCCCTGAGCACCTGCTCGCCGTCGAAGCCGGTTAGTCGGTCCTTCACGTAGGTCGCGTATTGGATCCGGCCTTGCTCTCCATCATTGATGACATCAACGCCGATGGCCGCTTGTTTTGCAACCACATCGGCTACACCTTCTTCCACGCCAGCGCGAAACTCCTTAGCTTCGGCTGCTTCCGGGTCTAGTCTGGAGCGTAGTAATTCCTGTAACTCTGGTGACCTGGGGAGGCTGCCAGTGTGGGTAGTGAGAATCCGTGTTTCGCTGCGTTTCATGGTGGATGTGCATTCCTAATCCGTGCCTAATAATCAAGTGCCTCGGGGTGCCACGGATTGTACACGGTCTTCTGATGATGGGCGAGAAAAAAGAACCCTGAGTATGTACGGAGCTTTGCGCGGCTATTTAGTCTAGGCAGACCGGGTTTTTTCTTCGTATCCGCGGGGGGTAATTACCCTGCCGCCGTGAAGATAAGTGGTGGAATTGCCAATCACCACTATGGTCACCATATCCACGAAATCAGCATCCTTTTCCAAGTCTTGCAGCGTGGTGAGCTTTACGCGTTGACCGGGTCGAAAAGCGTCGCCAACCAGACCAACGGGAGTGTCTCCGGGCCGGTGTTTCAGCAGAATCTCCCTGGCTTCAAGTAGCTGGGTCTGTCTGCGCTTGCTGCGGGGATTGTAGAGAGCAACGACAAAGTCTCCCTGGCCTGCCGCTTCCAGTCGGCCACGAATCTTCTCCCAAGGCGTGAGTAGGTCGCTCAAGCTGATGGCGCAGAAGTCCTGCATCAGCGGAGAACCCAGCACTGCCGCCGCTGCCTGCATTGCAGATACACCGGGTACCGTGACCACAGCCGGGGATTGGCCGTCCCAATCACGGTCTGTGAGCACTCGGAACACCGGGCCGGACATGCCGTAGATGCCGGCGTCTCCGGAAGACACCACCGCAACGATCTTGCCAGAGTAAGCAGAATCTACCGCTGCGGCAGCCCGCTCCAACTCCTGGCCAAGTTCCATGGAGACCACCTCCTTGCCCGTGATCAAGTCCTGAATCTGGTCAATGTAGGCCCGGAAGCCAACAATGACATCACTCTCAGCCATTGCCTGGGACGCGGCGGGAGCCAGGTATTGGGGATTCCCGGGGCCAATGCCTACCAGATGTATCTTGCCATTGGTCGATGCGGTGGTCATTTACTTGTGTTCCTTGGTAGAAATATTTGTGTCTAGTTTCCGGATGGTTGCCGGTTATTTCTTGCTGTGATCGATCCGGGCGACGGCGATGGTCGCTCTGGGTTCTCTGGCTCCGGAGGTTAAAAGCGCGGACGGTTCAGCGACCCCCCAAACACCGACCAACCCGTGGGCCCGCTCCGACTTGGACGTGATAGCACTGGGGTTCGTCTCGAACACTTCGTTCAACTCGTCGCCTTGGTAGAAGGTCAATGGTACACCGTGCCGCTCAGCCAGGTGTTCCAGACCCGGTTCGCCTCGCTTAATCTCTGCGGAAGATATCTCAGACAGGCATTCTATTGCCAGACCATTTTCTTCAAAAGTTCCAGACAGCAAGAATTCCAGCTCACCAACTGGGACTCCCCGGCGGCAACCCATTCCAATTACCAAACTTTTGGGCCGGTAGACCACGGTTATCTTGTCAGCCAACAGGGTGTCCAACGGCTCGGTGGTGTCGGTAATAATCAGGGCCGCAGCGCACGCTGAAGCTGCCAGATCATCTAATGCAGAATATACCGTGATGTTCTCTGGTAGTGGCGTTTCATTGGGCCACCAGTTGGGCTCCCCAGCAGACTGCCAAACTCCGATGGGCTGGCCGTTTATTATGGCGGCGCTGGCCCGGGTTACTGAGTTGGAATCTGCCTTTAGTTGCCAGCCAAACTCTCGTCCTAGCAGGTCAACTGCCAGGGTTCCAGATGCATGGGAAGCCGATGTAATCACGGCAGTTGCGCCAATGTGGCGAGCAACTTCTTGGGCCAACTTATCGGCCCCGCCCACATGTCCGGAAATCAGACTCACACAAAAGCTACCGGCATCGTCAACGCAGACCGCCGCCGGGTCGACCTGTTTGCTTTTTAATAGTGGCGCCAGCAGTCTGATTGATGCACCGGTAGAAAGAAAAAGAATCAGATGGGAATACTTGGCAAATGCCTGTTCTACCACCGGTCGCAGCGGCAGGTCAAAGACCTCAGCAGCATCGCCTTCTTCATGAAAACGGCGGTCCAAAAACAGCGTAAATTCGCCGTTGATGGAACCCGCCAACGCCCTCGCCATCCTGGCCCCATTGCGGGTTAGCGCAATGATGGCCGTCCGGTCAGAGGTGCTAGCTTTTTCCGTTGCCACTGACCGCCTTCCGGTAACGGTGGGTGTAATCGGCGGAATAAAGGTGGGATACGGCCCCTCCGCGGTCCAAGCCAGGGTCCACAGCGTCCCCCACGATAATTAGGGCTTGGAGGGTAATCTTGGCCGCCCTAACCTTGGCGGCAATGTCTTTCAGCGTGCCACGGATTATCAGCTCATCGGACCAGCCGACGCGGTAGACCACGGCCACGGGAGTGTCTTCTGTGTACCCGGAGGACGTTAGTTCGCGGACGACTTTGGTCATGCGGGTGATGCTCAAGAAGATGACCATGGTGCAACCGTGGGCGGCCAGGTCTTTCAGTTGCTCGCCTTCCGGCATGGCCACACGGCCTTCCATGCGGGTCATGATTACGGTCTGGGATTTCTCTGGCACCGTAAACTCGGATTTCAGCACAGCGGCGGCGGCAAATGCTGCGCTGACGCCGGGTATGATCTCAAATTCCACACCGGCGTCATCAAGGATGCGCATCTGCTCTAGAATGGCGCCGTAGATGGAAGGGTCGCCACTCTGAATGCGGGCCACTACCTTGCCCTCTTTGACGGCGTTCAGCTCAAGCTCCATGATTTGGTCCAGGTTCAATTCGCTGCTGCCAATGACCTGAGCCCCGTCCTTGGCAAACTCCACGATCTGCGGAGGCACCAAGGAGTCGGCGAAAATCACAACGTCGGCCGACTCGATTATTCGCTTTGCCTTTAGGGTCAGCAGTTCCGGGTCTCCGGGTCCGCCACCAACTATATAAACCTTACCTTGTGTATCAATCATGCTTCGTGTTCCTTAGTGTCTTTTCTGGAGAGTCTTACTGGGAATTTTATTCGGAGGTTTACTCAGAATTTTTCTCGGGATTGCTCTTGACGATGAGGAGAGAGAAGTAGTCCATGTCCTCATCTTTTATCTCGGTGACATCTCGTATCACTTTCTCGCGTTCGGTTGTGACCCGTTTGACGTAAGTGCTCTGTTTCGTGAGCCCCAAACCTTCCAGGTCTGCCAGGGTTTTTACGATGATTGGGCTGACTTTCATCAGCACGACGGTGTCGAAGTTAGACGTGGCCTCAGACAGGTCATCTAATCCGTAAGCCGCCGGCAGGATGGCCAATTTCTGACCGTGGGTTACCAATGGTTCCCCGGCGCTTGCTGCAGCGGCCATCACAGATGATATACCAGGAATGATCACCACGGGAGCCTCTGGGCACAATTCTTTAACGCCGTTCAGGACGTAAGAGAAGGTGCTGAACAACATGGGGTCGCCCTCAGTTAAGAAAGCGACGTCTTGTCCCTTCTCCAGCCGTTCAACTACCAATTTTGAGGCTTCGATCCAAGTTTGGGCTGCGCCGTCGGCGTCGTCAGTGGGGAACGGCGCCCTTAGTATCTCTTGCTCTGGCTTTACATAACCTTTGACTATCGTCAACGCGTAACTGTCCCAGCGGTTTGACGCTTGGGGTACGCAGATTACGGGCACCGTTTGAAGGGCTTTGAGAGCTTTAAGGGTTATTAACTCGGGGTCACCGGGTCCAACGCCAATGCCGTATAGGCAGCCGATTTTACTGGATTCTTGAGTCATATGTCTCTAGTTACCGCGCCGTCCGGAAACGATGAACACCGGGTTTAGCGCCTCCAGACGGACTGCGCCGTCGGGCATTTCTTTGCCTCTAGATGAGGCGACTTGGGTAATCTCCGCAGTCAGGCCGAGCTTTTTCAATAGGTGGTAGGTTTCTGAAGTGCGTTCCAGAACCGCCAGGTTTACAACGATGGTCCCATTGGGTTTCAGGCGAGAATTGGCGTATTCCAAAATCGCTGAGAGGTTGCCACCGCTCCCGCCAACAAACACCGAGTCGGGGTTGGGCAAAGATTTCAGAGCGGCAGGCGCTTCTCCATTAACGATGTGGATGTTGTCGGAACCCAGGTTCACAACGTTCGCTTCGAGTAGTGGCAGGGAATCGGTGTCCCGTTCTATGGCGTAGACCTGACCCTCGGATGCAATTAAAGCGGCTTCCACTGAAACCGAACCAGTTCCAGCGCCAATATCCCAGACAACGCTGTCGTGTCGGAGTCCCAGGGAGTAAAGGCTGACAGCCCGGACTTCTCGCTTGGTTATCTGACCCTTGTTGGGCCGACGTTGCTCAAAGGCATCGTCTGGTAAACCCAAAGCGCGGTTCAGCCCTGGCAAGTCCTTGACCAACTTAAGCTGCTCCGAAGCGGGAGACCATGGGTATACCATCCGGAGCAGTAGAGGCGTAGCCCAGCAGAGTGCCGTCGAAGTCGAAGCACATCGCGTCGACAATCAGCTTGTCGGCGTCGTCGCCCAGAAGTTTGTGGCTCTCGTCGCAGACCATCTGACTCATCAGAGTGAACAATTCAAGTTGGCCGTTCGCAAGGGCAATCTCGCCGAAGTGGCGGCCGGATGTGGTGGCGGCCATTTCCTTTTGTAATTTCTCGGAAGCACCGCACTTTCCGGCCAGTTCGGCCAGGAAGGTGGTGTCCACCTTGTTGCCGGCCACGTGGGTTACAAAATATCCCATGGCCATCTTGGAGAACTTGCCCACCATGCCAACATGGGTGGCGCGTTTGAACCCGCGAGCAACGCAGCGTTTGAGGGCTGCTCCGCTGAATATCCCGATGCCCACGTAGGCCATATCTGGCAGGTCTAGGTGATTCTTGGTGAATTCCTCACTGGCCAGACCGGTGGCGAGCACCATGTGGTCTAGCTTGTTGGTAGCAGCAACGTCCACTGCGAGGTTCACGCTGGCTCGCCAGGCGGCGGTGGAGTACGGCTGCACCACTCCGGTGCTGCCAAGGATGGAGATGCCACCGATAACGCCCAAACGGGCGTTGGTGGTTTTCAAAGCAACCTCTTCCCCGGTGGGCACAGATATCTCGGCGGTTATTCCGTGGTCTGGACCCAGTCCATGGGTTTTACCGGCTTCCAGGGCGTGCTCTCTTATCATGCGGCGAGGCACACGGGTGACTGCCGGTTGTCCAACGGTGATGCCGGTGCCGGGGAACTTTACGATTCCCACACCAATTCCGCTGGTGATGGTCACACCTTGTTCAGTTCCGGGGCCATCTTCGACTTTGGGGCCAATGGACACCGTAACGCAAATCTCCGCTCCGTGGGTTGCGTCTGGGTCGTCGCCGCCGTCTTTGATGACTGAGCAGAGCACTTTTTCGCTGCCCG
>LWDU01000975.1_pt1 | contig 12670 bp, 7 predicted proteins | sample 727161 | NCBI WGS metagenome assembly LWDU01 (sample SAMN04566230, study PRJNA314399) | hydrothermal vent metagenome | isolation source: deep sea hydrothermal plume seawater | place: Mexico: Gulf of California, Guaymas Basin | collected 2004-07-11 | reverse complement strand
GGAATAGTTGAATCTTATGCTGTAGCTTTGGATAATAAAGTAAATCCTAATAATCTACCAGAAACAGCACAAGAAGCAACACAAAGAAAGAGATCATCTAACTAAATAATATAGAGGAATAAATGGCAACATATAAAAAATCTTATAAAGATTTGAGTTTTGATTTTACAGCAAATCCACAAACAGGAGATGTTGCAACAGTAAAGGATGCGGTTTCTGTAAAGAGAGGAATTAAAAATATATTATTGACAGCACCATTTGAAAGATTATTCCAACCAGAAGTGGGTTCTGGAATTAAGAATATATTATTTGAGCCGATGACACCTCTTACTGAACAAAGATTGTCAGATGCATGTAGAGATGCAATTGACGCTTGGGAAAAAAGAGCCTCAGTAATAAATATAACAGTTATTTCAGAAGAAGACTATAATCGTTATAGAGTTGCTATAAAATTTAGCATTAACAATTCTTTGATTACAGAAGAAGTTGATGTATTCTTAAATAGAGAGAGATAACAGATGAGCGATGTAGCTTCTAAACTTAAAGTATCCGAATTAGATTTCGATGCTATTAAATCAAATCTTAAAAATTTTCTAGGTGATCAAAATGAGTTAGCTGATTATAATTTTGATGGTTCAGCAATGGCTGTCCTTATAGATCTTTTGGCTTACAATACTCATTACAATGCATTCTATTTGAATATGATTGTAAATGAGATGTTCCTTGATACGGCATCCCTTCGTAATTCTGTGGTATCCAGAGCCAAACATTTGGGGTATACTCCCACTTCTGTTAGAGGTGCCAAAGCTTATGTTGATTTAACCATTACTCCTGCAAACACTCCCGCTAATATTGTAATTGCAAAAGATACACAATTTAATGCCACAGTAAATGGTATTTCTTATATATTTTCTACATCTAATTCCGCTACTTTGAATGTCAATGCAAATGGTATATACACAACAGCTAATGTGGAGTTGCAACAGGGTGTTCAATTAACACACAGATATAGTGCAAATACCTCAGATCCAGATCAGAGATTTACTCTACCCAATGCTAATACAGATACAAGCTCACTCGTAGTACAAATACAAACTTCTGCGACCAGTTCAAATTTATATACTTATTCAGTTGCAAATGATACAACTTCAATCAACTCTACAGCCAATGTATATTTTTTAGAGGAAGATACAGATAGTAAATATAGAGTATATTTTGGTGATGGTACAGTTGGAAGAGCTCTAACAACTGGTAATATTGTAGTTCTGAAATCTTTAATAGCTGATGCAGGAGCTCCAAATGGTGCAAAAACATTTACTCCTACTGGTACAGTCGGAGGATATTCAAATGTTACAGTAACAACAACATCAACTGCAGCTGGTGGTGCAGACAGAGATTCTATCAGTTCTATAAAGTTTAATGCACCAAGAAATTACCAAGCTCAAAATCGTGCAGTAACAATTAATGATTATATTAGATTAGTTCAAAGAGATTATACAGATGCAGAATCTGTTATTGCTTGGGGTGGTGAAGATAATGATCCACCAGTTTATGGTAAAGTTTATATGGCTATAAAACCAGCTAGTGGGTTACAGTTATCAACTACTGTAAAAAATTCTATCAAAAATGATATTTTAGCAAAAAGAAATGTAGTCTCTATTTCAACTGAAATTCAAGATCCAGATTACTTATATTTGACCTTTAATAGTACTGTTAAATTCGATTCTTCTAAAACTTCAAATACTTCAGCTACCATCTCATCTTTGGTTTCTAATACTGTTTACAATTTCGGTGTAGACAACCTTAAAGGTTTTGCAAATGAATTTAGGTATTCACCCCTAGTCAAAAAAATTGATGAGTCTGAAACTTCAATTGAAAGTAGCCTTTCTACGGTTAAATTAAAAAGAGTATTTGTTCCTACTCTTAATGTGTCTAGTTCTTACACTCTACCTTATTCAAGTGAAATTTTTCACCCCTATGCTGATTATGTGGATTCTGTTACTAGTACAGAATTTTCTCATTATGATGCTGATGACACTCTACGAACAACTTGTAATCTACAAGATACTGATGGAGTGTTACAAGTTTATCGTACAGTAGGAACAACTAGAATTATTGTTGCAAACAATGTTGGAACTGTTACTTATGGTTCGGGTGTGGTTGCACTTGCTGGATTTAAACCTGTTACAATTGGAGATGGTACTGCAAATTTATCAGTAACTGTCGCATTAGCTTCAAGTGATGTTGTACCAGTTAGAGATCAAATTTTACTTATTACTAACAATAATATTACAGTATCAATGGTTGATACTTTCGGAACAGGTACAAGTACTGCTGGTTCATCTTCTACTATCAGTGGCTCAACCGCTGGAGGTACTTCTGGTAGTGGTGGCTCGGGAAGTAGTTACTAATGATAGAAGATGGTGGAATTCTTTATAGTCAGATAGACTCTCAACTTCCTAGTTTTGTTTCAACTGACCATACGAAATTTTCTAAGTTCATACAGAAATATTATGAGTTTCTTGAACTGAATCTCATCACCTTTACAGATTTAGACCTCAACGAAGATGCCATTTTACAAGAAAAGGCAAACACCACATATACCATAACTGTTGCTACTGGTAATAACGCATACAGTAATTCCGCAAACAAATTTTATGTTGATGGTGCAGTTTCTCCAACCATAACTCTTACTTCTGGCGCATACGCAATTTTTGATCAAGGTGATGAAACCAATGATGGTCATTACTTTCATATATCAAAGACACCAGATGGTATTCATGTTGCCGGTGGTACACAATTCACCACCGATGATAGGAAAGATGTCCTTTTTACTTATGAGGGTACACCTGCAGACTATGATAATATTACACTTGAAGATGCAACATTAGATGATTACGGAATTTTACTTTATGAAAATATGAGGTTTGCAGCTGGTGATACTGATATAATTCTTGATAATATTACACTTGAAGATGATACTGGAACTTTACTTTATAATGAAATTATACTTACTGGTGGTTACATTTCATTTGAAGCTGGTCACCATGTACTGGATGAAATTGATGGTTTGTTCATACAATCCGAAGATTTTACTGTAGATGAAACTGGAACAGTAGAAGTTGGTTTTGAAATAACTGAAGGAATAGATATTGGTCTTGAAATATCTGCTACTATACAATTTTATGTTTCACCAGACCTCGCTGGTGAAACCCTCTACTACTACTGTAATAATCACTCTGGAATGGGTGGGAATATTACTGTATCCACCGCAACAACTTGGATTTCTCAAGAAAACGGAAATACTGATTCTGCAAATACCTCAACTACAGATTATATTGCCGTTGAAAGTCCAGCTCGCCAAGGTGACCAATTTTTAAGTGGTGAAATTATTCTTGGAGCAAACTCTGGTGCTACTGGAATTGTTAAGGGAAAATATTCAACTACTCAAGCTTATGTTGAAGAGACAAATAATGGTGCTTTTCAAGTGGGTGAAAGTATTGCAGGTAAAACTTCAAGAGCCACCGCCACTGTAAATTCATATTCTAGACAACCAATAAACGCATCTAGAAATGTAAAATCTTTCCAAGATATTGATAAAGCTCCAGCAGGTTTTGTTGAACTTTTTAGAAAAGAATTTTTATATGGATTTAGTAAAAATGCTGATGTTAGTACATCTAATCTACTTAAACATATAAAAGATTTTTATCGTTCTAAAGGTAACGAAAATTCTTTTCGGTATATTTTTAGATTACTTTTTGATATAGATGATATTGAGTTTTTTTATCCTAGTACAGAAATGTTGAGACTTTCTGACGGAAGATGGACTCTTGATAAATCAGTTAAAATTCTTTCGGACTCTGCAAGTCATTTAGGTTCTTTTCTTGGTAGAACACTCGTAGGTGAAACAACTAATGTTTCTGCTCTGGTAGAAAGAGTTGAAAGATACCAAGTTGGTGCACAAGATATTACGGAATTATTTTTATCTGGATTTGATGCTAATAATTCTAGTTATCAAGCAACTACAGGAACAGGTTATACTACATTTTATTTGGGTGAAACTGTAACAGCTAATAGTGCAGATGATGATGGAAATTATGCAACAGCAATCACAAGTGGAGTTTTACAGGGTGTTGATGTAGTCTATGGTGGATCTGGTTATACAACAGGCGATGAACTGATAGTTACTGGTGGAGCTGGCGCAGAAGCCAAAGCTAAAGTTGGTTCAGTAGCTACGAGTGCTCTTACTGGAATTAATGTTATAGATTCTGGTGATGGATATAGTGTAGGTGATACTGTTGTATTTGTTAATGATGGAACTGGTGGAACTGGTGCTGCTGCTAGAGTTGCCAGTATTGTTAAAACAATAACTATATTTCAACAATCTGAAATTATCAGTACATTCAAAAGTGATACAATAGGTGCATCTGCATTCACTTCACCTTGGAGTAGTTATACAAGAAATAATCACATTTCATCAAATTCTACTACCACCTTTACTGTTCCATTTGATGGTCTTTCTGGTACTACTCCGAAAGCAGGAGATTTTATTGCAAAGTTTGGTAGTGGTGAAAGTATTACTCTATACACGCCCGGTACTTCAAAGTTCGGAACAGTTGTTAGTACAAACTCTACATCAATCACTTATGGGTTAGGTTCTATTGATTATCAGACAACTTATAGTGCAGACCCAACTCTTAATAACTTTGCCAATGATGATGCTGTAACTATTTTTGATCTTACTCTCGATGAAGATGGTGTCGCAGTAACATCTAATGGCCACAACTCTACATTCCGTGTAACTGGAGCATCCTTTAATATTAATGGAACACCAACTGCTAATTCTGATACGGATTATCATGGTACAGCAACAATGACGGCAACAGACATTGGTGGTGTTCGTTCAGTTGTAATATCATCTTCTGGTCAGGGTTATCTTTCAATTCCCCCCACTTCTGTAGCAAATACTCAAACCTCTTCTTATGGTGTTACTACAGAAAAACTTGGTGCAAATTCAATATTTGTTAATCTTGCAAACACCATTGCAAATACATTTACGGCAAACACCCTAATTAAGAATTCTACAAATAATGCTTTTGGTTTTGTCCTTGATTATATTGATTCTGATACAGCCGATTCACCCGCAACTTTGGTTGATTCGGGAAATACTACTCTAAGAATTCAAATGACAAGTGCTAATACATTTAGCCCGAATGATATTCTTACTTCTTATAGTAGAGCTGATAGTAGTCCAACTGGAACTGGTGATTTTGGAACTGCAAATATTTCTACATCTGGTACTACTGCTACGTTCACACAATCGACTCATGGATTTGGCACAGGAGATAGAATTGTAATTACTGGTTCGGAATCTGCAACAGATAATACTGTATATAACAACAACCATACAATTTCAGGAATCACAAATTCCTCTACTTATACGGTAACTCTTGCAAGTGATCCTTCTGATGATACTGAAACTTCTTTAACTGTTAGAAAAATTGTTACAGCAAATATTGCATACGAAAGAATACTTTCTGAAGATTCCACCACTACACAATTATCTTTTGAAAATGGAGTAGGAACTGCAAATGATGATTACAATAGTTCTACGAGTAATGGGTTCGTTATAGTTGAATCTGGAATAGATGAATCAAATGCTACATTTGCAAATACTGGATTTCCTGGCAATAATGCAGTTATTGCAGTCGCAGCACTTTCTGTTGGTGCAATTGAAAGTGTTTTAGTTTATAATTTTGGTGCTGGATATGCTGAAGCTCCAACAATTAATGCTTCAGCTGTTGGAGATGGTTCTGCAACATTGTCAGGTAATGTTGGTGTTTATGCAGAATATTCTGGATACTTTGATGGTAACTATGGACTGTTGAGTAGTACAAATAAAATGCAAGATAATTTGTATTATCAAGACTTTTCATATGTTATTAAAACAAATACAGACGTTGAAACTTATAGAGACAAGATATTAGAATTAGTACATCCAGCTGGAATGGCGATGTTTGGTGAAATTTTAATGACAGCTAATTTGTCTGTAACTCTATTTGATAATGGAACAAGAAACATAAGCACTTAATGTTCCACTTTATCATCATCATGAAATTGAATTCTATACATCAAACACAGCTTCAACCAACAATCAAGTTCTTACTGCTCAAACTTACCAGATTCAAACGTCTTCTTCAGGAATATTGGGTGGACAATTTGATGCAAAGATGGATACTACAGGAGGTAGTGTTGATTTTGATTTACAATTAGAACATGGTAATGATTTATTTTCTTTAGAATCATCTGGTTATTTTCTTGCATTTGAAAATACTGGTGAACTTCTTCTTGAAATAGATATTAGTGGTGGGGTTGGAGATAGACTAATTGAAGAAACTGCTGACTTTTTACTTACCGAAGGTGAAATAATTTATATACTTTTAGAGGAAGATTCTAATGATACTGATGAAGATATACTTCTTTTAGAGGATGGTGGTTTAACAACTGATAATTCTTCTATTATAGGTGCTTTAGAAAACGAAGAACATGGTTCTACTCCAATAATATATGAGTTTTTTGAGGCAGACCTTGGAAATATTCTTACTGAAGATGGTGGTGGTATAAGTGTTAATTTGTTAAGTTCAGACACCGTGCAGGTACAAGAATATAATGGTGACTTTATTGTTATGGAAGATGGTATTTATTTTGTTCAAGAAGATGAAGCTGGAGAATATTCACAGGGATTTAAAATACAACAAGAAGGTCTTTTTACAGATATTACAACAGAGGGAAATCTTTCACAAGAAGATGGTAGTTTTACATTACTTGAAGCACAATCACCTGCTGGTGACTTGTCACTAACATTAGAACTTACAACACCCGATGCATTTGCAGGTTTACAAGAAACAGTATATGTTGAACTGGAAGAGTCTGAGGGGGGTGATTCTGTAGTCAGAGCAGATAGTATTTCACACGTTGTTTATGAAGACGATACCACAGATACAATACAAATTCTTAATGAAGAAGAATTTTCAAATTTTAAACTTGAAGAATTTGAATCAGTTCTGGTACTAGAACAAACGGATAGTATTCAATTAGAGGGTACTACTGAAGGATTTCTCATAACAGAAGATAATGACCAGATTCAACTAGAACAAGCAGATACAGAAACAGAGGATACGTACGCATCATTCTTTCTTTTTGAAGATGATGATAGTGATGCTCGTTCATATCTGTTGGAAGAACCTACAACAACTTCTCAACATATTGTAAGTGAAGATCAAAATGATCAGTTTGTTATTCGGCTGGATGACACAACAGATAATATTACACTTGAAAGAGATCAATTTATTATTGATACAAATTTTAAGGGTGAATTTTATGCAGCAGGAACTGGTTTCACGCTACCGATGCTTCTTTTTCCATTAGCTGAATCTGGTTCTGCATTACTGGATCTTAGTTTTACTAGTAGAATAGTAATGGAAATTGATGATATCCAAAATGTAAGATTAGAAGATGATGGTGGTGACTTACATTATGAAGATGACTGTGCTATTTTGTATGAACAACAAGAAACAACATCTGTAGGATATCAATATGATATGATACTTCTGGAAGAATCTGATGGTACAAATCCAGTATATATCGCTACAGAATCTTCTATGACAGAAGAAATAGATGGTATAGGAGAGATTGACATAATTTCTGATGGTAGTTATTCACTACAGCTTGAAAATATACATGGAAGTCATGATAATGGACTTCTTATATATGAAAATGGAGGTTTTACATTAGAAGCTGGTACTGATTCTGAGGGTGTTATTATTTTTGACGGGCCGACGGCAGATGATGGAGATAAATCTCTTTTAGAAGATGGAGTAGAAGATACAATTGAAGTATTTCAACCTAGTGTTGCTGCATCAGTTAGACCTACAGTTTCAACTTTAAATACTGGTGACTCTCTTAATGAAGGTAGTTTCTTAACTGCTGGTATTGGAAATAGAACATACGGATCAGTTGCTCTTTCAGACTTATCTAGTGAATTTGAATTTTTGACTGAAGATGGAAGGTATTATATTTCGGAAGCAAGTGTGAGTAGTGCGGCAGACAATCTTATAACTGAAGCTTATGATAGGGGAGTAGTTGCAACAGGAACGGTCACTCAATTTGAATTTGACTTTAATAATCTTATAGTTCTTGAAGGTACAGGAACATTAGGTGTTATTGAGCTGGAAGACACTACACCACAGGAATACTCAATTATTCTAGAAACTGATGACCCCGATGTTTTTGCACTTCTCCAACAAGAAGATGGAAGTAAAATTTTCACAGAGGAAGATTTTCGTGTACCAATTCCATCATTTAAAAGACTTTGTGGTGTTGGACTTCATGATTTACTTTTAGAAGAAGAGGGTATTCTTCAAGAGGAAGTTGACCAAATTAAATTAGAAGATTTTACATTAGATAACATTACTCTAGAAGATACTATTATAGGTGAGTTTGTTCCATATCTTGGATGGGAATCTCATGATGCTGCTACTGCTGTTGAAGCTGCAGTAAGTTCAACTGATAATATGTTATTGGAATCCGCGACACATAAAACAGAAAATGTTTGTATTGTGACAGAAGATAGCGGACATTTGATTGGACAAGAAGGAGATGAAACATCCCATATAGTCTTGGATGATTTTTATTTTAAATATTATTCTAAAGGGACTATTACTCAAATTGGAACAACTATAACAATATCTGGAAGTACCTTTCCTTCTGCTGTTGTAAATGATGGAAAATTTTTCTATGAAAGTGGTGCGTCACCAACTCTCACAGGGAGGAATGGAGTCGAATCAACAGCTATTGTATCAATATCGGATACTGGTCTAGAACTAACAGTTGAAAATTCTACAACAATAAGTTCTGCAGAACATTATAAAATTGAGTATGGACTTGATGAGACTCCAGCTTCAGCTGAAGCATTTATAGTAATGGAGGCATTTACTCTTGATCTGATTTAATTTTTAACGGATCAGGCAATATCAGTCATGGATATACTAGGGGTGAAGATTCGGATGGTCTTGGAACTTACACCGTGAGTATCGCCGCATTTGCTGATATCGTTGGAAATGATGTTACATTTGAAGATGGTGAAAGAATTTTAGCTGAAGATTCAATCGGTGGATATGTTGCTTTTGAAGATTCTGCTCAAAATGTTTCTTTGGGTATTGCTCATAGTAGAGTTTTAAATGAAGATGATACTGGTTGTTTCATTTCAAGCGAAGATCATGAAGGTAATGAGACAAGTCAAGATGATAATGTTTTGATGAAAGAGATGAGTGACGCACTTCTATTAGAAGATAGTGAAACCGAAACTTTAAATTATGTATTAAGTGAAGAGGCTGGACAAATGATGCTAGAAGATGTCTTTCAAGTTTCAGAATATAAAATAGTTTTAAATAGTCATGATTCTATATTAATAGAAGACCAACCAGACGGTGATAATTGGAATTATAAATTATTGAATATGGATATGGGAAGATTTGATATTTCAGTAATAGCTAATAATACATCGTTGGAGATTGAATCTACTGATTCTTCTACCAGCGCAACAGATTTTTTCAAACGATCTGATTCTGCCATACTCGTTTCGAGAACAGAACAGATTACTTGACGACTAAATATATTAGAACAAATTATTTAATAAAGGTTTTGGAGGAAACAAAATGGCCGCTTTAGTAACTAACAAATTTCGTATTCATAACGCTAAACAATTCATAGAAGCGTTTGACGAGGTGTCATTTACATCTGGGGCAGCTGTCACAGACTCTAGTGGACTCCTCAATTCAAATATGTATCTCTTTATAGGAAAAGTAACTGGATGGAGTGATGACGCAAGTCCACCTAGTCCAACTGATTCTGTAGCAAACACACATTATGAAAACTGGCGTGATATGATTGCTGCAAAGAAGATTACATCTTCAGATGTATCACACGCTATTCCAAGAAAGAACTGGACTAATAATACCAATTATTTTGCTTATACTGATAATACTAATACACTTTTTAGTCAAGATTTTTATGTAATGACGGGCGATTATAATGTGTACAAATGTTTATCTAATAGTGACTCAAACTCAACAGGAACGGAAGCATCAACTTCTACAACTAAACCAACTGGAACTGGTTCAAGTATTATTTCAACCGCAGATGGTTATAAGTGGAAGTTTATGTATCAGATTCCTGCTTCAGATGCATTGAAGTTTGTCACACCAAACTACATTCCAGTTGATACGGTAAGACGATCAAATGGTTATCTTGCAAATACATATGATAATGCTCCAGGCCAAGTTCAGTTTGATGTTGAAACTGCAACTGCAGCATCTGGTGGTGGTAACGGTGCTATAGAAGTTGTACATATTACTACTAGAGGATTAAAGTATCTTAGTGAAACAGGTAACCTTTCAGGAGTTACAAACACAACTGTAGTCACAATTACTGGTACTAGTCTTTCTGCTGATGACTGTATCGTAAATAATGACATATATTTCACAAGTGGTGATGCATCTGGTGAAGGTGGAACTATTACAGATTATAATGGTACAACTAAAGTTGTAACCTTTACACCAGCTGTAACTGCTCCTTCATCAACTGATGGTTATGCTATCGGGCCAAAAGTTGTAATTTCTGGTGATGGTCAAGGTGCTAATGCTAGATGCATAGCCAATTCAACTGGTGGAATTAATGCAACAGCTATTATTTCAGGTGGAAACAATTATTCCAATGCATCAATTACTGTTATTTCTAATGCTTCACAGTCAAACAGTTTTAATCCAAGTCCTACTGCAGTTTTGACACCGTCATGGTTCAGATGCAGTTCAAGAGTTGGGTGGTTTCTTTATTCTTATTAATTCAAGACTTGAATATTCTGAATCTAACAATTTCACTACTGATAACGATTTTCGTAAAGTTGGACTTCTTGCACAACCCAAGTTTTCAAATGGAGATTTTGCAAATACAACTGTAGTTGACCAAGCAACAGCAGCAGTTGTTAGTTCTTGGAACGGAACTGCGTTTGCAGTTGATGAATTGGTTACTGGAGCAACCTCTGGAGCCACAGGAAGAGTTATTGATTTTACTGGTAATAATACTATAAGAATGTCAGATATTATACCTTCAGGTAATTCAACTACTGCTGGTTATAATGCAATCTATGGATATTTTACAAACACAGAAGTTATTGCTGCTAATACAGTTGGAAATGGTGGTTCTGGAGCTTCTGCTACAGCAAACGGTGCGGGCGCTGTAACTGGTGGAGATTTGGAAAGATTTTCTGGAGATATTATCTATGTAGAAAATAGATCTCCGATTTCAAGAGCAACAGACCAAATTGAAGATGTTAAGTTGATTATCGAATTCTAATTCTTTAGGAAAATATAAATGGCACTAACAACTAATTTTAACGCTGATCCGTATTATGATGATTATAATTCAAGCAAGAGAAGTAACACAGTTACAGACAATATTACAAAAACAAGTTGAGAGGCATGGTTCTCATACCTTTCAAGATGGTAGTATTGTGTTAGGTTGTGAATTAAATTATGATAATAACATAAAATCAATTCAGTTAGAAACACAATTTAGTGGTGCTGATATAACTATTGCAAACTTTGCAAATGGAATTGCAACTGGTGGAACATCTAATGCTAGAGCTGTAGTTGTTGTAACTGAGGCAGCTACAGCAACAGACCAACCAGTTATAGTGGTTAACTATTTAAATAATAACACATTTGATGATGGTGAAACTATTACGATTGAAGGTACATCGACTCAAGCAAATACGGTAAGTTCTGCAGGTGCTGCTGGTATATCTACTGGTACAGAAACCGCTGCCGCAGTTGTTAGTTGTCAATCTGGTGTATTTTATGTCGGTGGTTATTTTGTTTTTAAAGAAGCAGAGTCTATTATTCTTGAAAAGTTTACAAGTACTCCATCCTATAGAGTCGGATTTCAAGTTACAGAATCTATAATAACTTCTGATACCGATGGTAATCTTCTAGATCCAGCACAGGGGGCATACAACTATGCTGCATCCGGTGCTAATCGTTTTAAGATTGTTTTAGGATTAAGTGCAAAAGTATATACTGCGACAGATGCAGTTGAAGCTTCAGCAGATGAAAACTTTTATCAACTATTAAAACTTAGTTCTGGTGTAAAACTTGAAGAAACAAATTATCCAATTTATTCAGATTTAGAAAAAACACTTGCAAAAAGAACANAAGGTATTACTGGAACTACTGCTAATTCTGGTTCAAGTGCAACATCTACACTTACTGGTACTGGAAGTAGTTTTGACACAGAATTAGAAGCGGGTGATGTAGTATTTCTTTCTGGAAACACAGCTCAAACTGCAACTATTGCAGCAGTTACAAATTCCACAGTTGCTACTCTAAACAACTTTTCTGGTGGAAGTGGAACACTAGTTACAGCTACTTCTGGTCAAATAATTAAATTTGAAAGTAAGCTTTCGGCTGGACTTGACCCTGGCAAGGCTTATGTAAAAGGATATGAATACGAAAGTATTTCAACAAAATACGTTACTGTTGATAAGGGAAGAGATACACTAACAGTCAATTCTTATTCTTTAAATACTTCCTTTGGAAATAAATTAAATATTAAA
>LWDU01036910.1_pt1 | contig 12673 bp, 6 predicted proteins | sample 727161 | NCBI WGS metagenome assembly LWDU01 (sample SAMN04566230, study PRJNA314399) | hydrothermal vent metagenome | isolation source: deep sea hydrothermal plume seawater | place: Mexico: Gulf of California, Guaymas Basin | collected 2004-07-11 | reverse complement strand
GAAACCCTGAAGAAGCAGCATTGGCTGCTAAAAAAGTTCGTGATCTAATTCAGTGTGGCGTTCCCCCAGATGGAATCGCGGTCATCACACCCTATTCGGCTCAGGTCCGGATGATTCGTGAATTGGTTCGAGAAGAGAAGGTGGAAGTAGGCAGCATCGATAGTTTCCAGGGAAGAGAGAAGGAAGCCGTCATCATTTCGCTGGTGCGATCGAACAACGAAAAAGAAATAGGCTTTCTCAGAGACACAAGAAGAATGAATGTCGCTTTGACCCGAGCCCGTAGAAAATTAATTGTCATCGGCAACAGCGCCACCATCACGACCCACGCATTCTATCAGGAAATGTTGGATTACTTTGATCAAATCGATGCCTATCATGTCGTTTGGGAAGAGGAGTAATTGCAGCTATTGATTCTTGTCACCCACTATCTGGATGACTTAATCTTTCTCCATGAAAAGCATGGTTCCCATTTGTTCACTTCTGATGATAACCCTCTTGGCGGTTTTTGTTCCCTCGAATTCCTGTGCTGAGAAACCCAATCTGGTACTGATATTCTGTGATGACCTGGGATATGGGGATCTGGGTTGTTACGGGTCAACCCGGAACCGCACGCCCGCAGTCGACAGCATTGCCGCCCAGGGTATTCGATTTACCCAGTTTTATTCCTCAAGTCCGGTATGCACTCCATCGAGATCCAGCTTGATGACGGGTTGCTATGCCCAACGAGTCGGAATGCATCAGGATTTCACCGGACACTGGGTTTTGATACCTAGAAGCCGGAGAGGACTCCATCCCGACGAAACCACTTTTGCGGAAGCTTTGAAACAGAGGGGTTACGCGACGGCCTGTATCGGTAAATGGCATCTCGGTGATCAACTGGAACATCTTCCGACCCGTCATGGATTCGATCGGTATTTTGGCATTCCTTATTCCAATGACATGCAGTCCAAGAGACGAGGAGATCCACCGTTACCGATTCTGGATCATGAGAAAGTGATTGAAGCTCCCGCCGACCAGGCGACCTTGACTCAACGATATACCGATCAGGTTGTCCGGTTTATTGAAGAAAACAGGAACCAGCCTTTCTTTGTCTATCTGCCTCATACATTTCCACACCTCCCCCTGTTCGCCACTCCTCCGTTTCTGGAGAAGAGCCGGAATGGGAAATATGGGGCAACTATTGAAGAAATCGATGCTTCGACGGCTCGGATTCTTAAAACCTTGGATCGACTCGATTTGTCGGAAAATACGTTGGTGATCTTTACTTCGGATAATGGGGCAAATCTTGCAAACGGATCCTCCAATGGCGCTCTGGCGGGACGCAAAGGCCAAACTTTGGAAGGAGGGATGAGGGTGCCCATAGTGGCGCGTTGGCCCGGAAAAATCCCCCGTGAATCTGTTTGTCATGAATTGGCCACCACCATGGATCTTCTCCCCACCTTTCTAAGCTGGGTGGACGGTAAGTCCTGGCAACCTTCTGCTGAAATCGACGGAAAGGACATTCGGAACTTGTTCTTGAATGTTGAAGGAGCAAAAACGCCTCACGAAGTATTTTTTTACTATCGTCGGGCGCAACTTCAGGCAGTTCGGTCAGGTTCATGGAAATATCACCTACCGTTGGATCAAACTTTTCCTGCCTGGGATAATCGAGAACGTGTTGGCAAAGGACGCCCCGGAAAACTTATCAACTTGGACACTGACCTTCAGGAGACGACGGATCTATCCTCGAAATATCCGGATGTGGTTGCCCGGTTGAATGGTTTTGCGGAGCGGGCCCGTCGAACATTGGGAGATGCCGATAGAATAGGCGTGGAGCAGCGTCCGGTTTTGGATGTTGAAAATCCGACGCCCCGAATTCTTTGAATTCTTTGTTGCTGGTAAAGGAATCTATTTATCAGCCCGCGAAATACGCAAAACACTCGAAATCTTAAGAGGGAATTAGGTGAGTCGGGAGTCGCTGTAGTTTGGGTAAGCTTGATCTGTTCATGCAAAGGTAAGCGGCGATTTCGTTGAACTCGTCGACGCAGTCCAAGCCGCTGATGCCATTGCCCAATGATCTCTGATTTTCCGGCAGGTCATGGAGTGCGCGCGACGGAGTCGGCGCTTTGGATCGGGAGAGTGCGGAAGAAAAACCGAGGTGTTTTTCTGCCATCGGGTTAATGATTTAAAGTGTGCATTTTATAGCTGCCTGGGATTGTTTCACCCTCAATTTATGAGTTGCGAATAGCCTTTCAATGACTGACTCTCTATGAAGAATGACTGAAAGCATCACCCTATGAATATTGATCCATGTAGTCTGTTTTTGAAAAAGAAATTATTCAGGACCCTGTCACGGCTAAGTCATATTTGTCGGCTGACTGGTGTCGGGAAGTCACAGGAAACATCCCCGGAGCATGTGTTCACTCTTCAGCAGTTGGAACAACGAAAAATCGAACAGATGAATCAGGCGGACGATCTCAAAGCATTTCATGGATTTCAATTTGAGGATCGTCTCCTGGAAAGCAATATTCGATTTACCAATCGTGTGGTGGATGACGCTTCCTTTTCCTATAAAGCGGCACATTACGACCATGGAAACGGGTTGGCCGCTGCTGACGTCGATGGGGATGGATTGATTGATTTGTATTTCACCACCCAATTGGGAATCAATCAGCTTTGGCGAAATCTCGGAAATGGAAAGTTTCAGAATATCACGGGCCTTGCCGGGGTTGCTTTGTCCAATCAGATTGCGGTCGGCGCCTCCTTTGCTGATTTCGACAATGATGGAGATCCGGATCTTTTTGTAACAACAGTCAAAAGAGGCAATCATCTCTTTGAGAATCTGGACGGGCAACGATTCAAGGATATCAGTTCTTCAACGGGTGTTGATTACCGGGGGCATTCCTCCGGATCTGTCTTCCTTGACTACGACCGTGACGGATTGTTGGATCTGTTTGTGGTCAATGTCGGGGCTTATACCCGTGATCAGCGGGGCCGGGGAGGTTTCTACCAAGCCTATGAGGATGCTTTCAGTGGACATCTTTTTCCGGAACGGTCTGAGACCAGTATTCTGTACCGGAACCTCGGTAACGGAAAATTCAAGGATGTTTCTCAAGAGCTTGGATTTCAGGATGCCAGTTGGAGTGGAGATGCTACATTCACTGATTTGAATCAGGATGGTTATCCGGATCTGTATCTAGTCAATATGCAGGGTGACGATCATTTTTATCTCAACCGGAAGGGGGAAGGTTTTGACGATAAAACAGCAGAGTACTTTCCCAAGACTCCCTGGGGCGCTATGGGAGTCAAGTTCTTCGACTTTAACCAGGACGGTAGCATGGACCTTTACGTTACGGATATGCATTCGGATATGACCGAAGGGCAGACTCGGCAGGCCCTGCGATTTGATTTGAGTCAGGAAAAAGCGAAAAGCGAACAATGGTGTTCCATTCAATGGACCGAAGAATATCTTCAGGGTGCATCCAATAACCTGTTCGGCAATGCGCTCTACTTGAACCAAGGAACGGCGGAGTTCAAAGAAGTTTCGGATCAGGTCGGTGCGGAAACTTATTGGCCGTGGGGATTCAGTATCGGTGACTTTAATGCGGACGGTTATGAGGATGCATTTGTGTGTGGAGGGATGGGCTATCCATTTCGCTATGGTATCAATTCTTTGTTGTTGAATGACGGAGGACGTCGATTCTACGACGTCGAGTTCATACTGGGTGTGGAGCCCAGGCAGGATGGCCGTACGGAAAGGGTTTGGTTTGCCCTGGATTGTGACGGTATTCATAAAGACCACCGGGACTGCAAAGGCAAGTCCGGGAAACAACAGGTGCTGGGCACCTTGAGCACGCGATCTTCAGTGATCGTCGACTTGGACAATGACGGAGATCTTGACTTGGTAACTAATGATTTCAATGGTCGCCCACAGGTTCTTCTCAGCAACTTGACCGACAAAAAAACAATCCAATATCTCAAGATTCGACTCAATGGATCCAGCTCAAACCGTGATGGCTTGGGTGCGACAGTGAAAGTTACTTCCGGTGGAAAAACCTGGACCCAGTCCTTGGACGGGAAATCAGGATATCTTTCACAAAGCTCCCTGCCTCTTTATTTCGGTTTAGGGAATTCAAAATCCGTGGAGTCCATCGAAATCCTTTGGCCTTCCGGCCGGAAGCAGAGGATTCATCAACCAAGCGAGATCAACACATTACTGGTGATTCATGAAACTGAGTCAAACTGATAGTGTTTTCGACTTAGTCATCATCGGAGGTGGAGCAGCCGGTTTTATGGCTGGCATTGCGTGCGCTGAAAATAATCCCGGTCTACGTATTGGTATATTTGAGCGATCTTCAAATGTGTTGAGCAAGGTGAGGGTTTCTGGTGGAGGTCGGTGTAATGTGACTCACTCCTGTTTTGATCCAGAAACTTTGACCCGATCTTATCCAAGAGGGGGGCGCGAATTAAGAGGGCCTTTTCATGTTTGGCAACCGGCGAATACAGTGGATTGGTTTCAGTCCCGTGGTGTGCGCTTAAAGACCGAGGCTGATGGGCGTATGTTTCCGGTTACTGACTCTTCTCAAACCATCATCGATTGTCTGATTGGTGAAGCCAAATCAAAACGAATTCGAATTCAGACCGGAAGGGAAGTCGTGCAAGTGGACTCCAATGGTTTTGGATTTGAGGTGCTCCTTTCAAATGGAGAAAAATTGACTGCGGAGCGAATGCTGGTTGCCTCGGGAGGTTTGAAGAAAGGACCCATCCTGAATTTGATTCGAGAATCGGGTCACAGCATAGAACCGTTAGCTCCTTCTCTTTTTACTTTTTCCATCAAGGATGACTTGTTGAAAGGATTGCAGGGAACCAGTGTCGAGCACTGTGAAGCCTCAATTCCTGGAACCCGACTGGTTCAGTCAGGGCCCATGCTGGTGACTCACTTGGGACTCAGCGGTCCAGTTATATTGAAATTGTCTGCCTGGGGTGCGCGTTGGATTCAAGATCAGTCCTACCGATTCTCTTGCGATGTAAATTGGACTGGAACTTGGACACAGGCTGAAACGCGCGATCGGTTGAAACAGGAGAGGACCTGCTCCTCCAGGAAACGAATCTCGGGAACTCCGCTGTTTGATCTATCCAAACGGTTATGGCCGCGATTGACCGAGCGATCCGGAATTCCGGACGATCTTCCCTGGAGCCGCATGTCTTCTACCCATTTGGAATCCCTTTTCACCCATCTAACCCGGACTCAGTTTCAAGTTACCGGAAAGAGCATGAACAAGGAAGAATTCGTGACCTGTGGAGGAGTGCGGTTGAAAGAAATTAATTTCAAGACAATGGAAAGCCGGAAGGTTCCCGGTCTGCATTTCGCGGGTGAAGTCCTTGATATCGATGCCGTGACAGGGGGATTCAACTTTCAAGCTGCCTGGACTACCGGTGTGATAGCCGGTCGGGCTGTAGCCGAATGTCTGCAAAGCTGCCGTTCACCAACGTGAGGTTGATCAGTCGTGATTACTATTACTCCAGTTGTGCATTCTTGTTCCAGTAGACTTTTCGGGTATTATTTCAAGGGATTACTTATTTCTGGAATCAGTGCGATTGAACGTGGTTAGGGCACTGTAGTCTAATCCCGAAGGGATAATGATTAATGGCATGGGAAACCGTTTTTTGGTTTGTTCTGGGTGCGTTCTGACATTCATCGGTTTGTTGCCATGGATACCTGCGTGTGAGCCCGGTGACAGAGGGATCCTCTGGTCGGTCAATTGGAGTTCGGATGGAAAATTTTTGCGATAAGTAAAGAGTGGGTTGGGGGCAATGATGCCAAGAGTTTGACCGGTATGGCTATCCAAGGAAGATGAAATCGTTTCAGTTCGGGCGAGTTCCTTGTTCTTATGGCTGCCACAGTCAGGGTGCCACCGGACGGATCGAATAGGGTTTTGTACTTTGGGATTATTCTTGGAACGATATCTTGCATCGTCGAAAATGGCACAGAATTATGTAATACCTGTAACAATGTTTTGTGACAGAATGGTGTGAAAAAAGCTTTTCAATCCGTAAATTTCCAAAAGAGTTACACTGTTTAAGGAGATGCTTGAAAATGGCTGAGAAGCCATTGCCACAAATTTATTGGTTTAAAGATCGCGGTTCAATACGATTTTCAATTATAACGGAACTAGATGGGGCTCATCTATTGAATCAGCTGAGGCTATAAGGGCGTGAGCGCGCCGGGAATCGGCCGATGCGTCAGTAAATCGGCGCGCTGAGGACAGCGAGCCCTACCGCATTAAGTGCCTTTTTCCAGATACCTTGATGAATTAAACCTACAACATTGAAAAGACTCGCAATGAGCGTTGAATCAATCCTTCGACAACTCGATTATGGATCCGAGATGAAAACTGAAACCTTGATGATGTTTTTCGGCTTACTGCTCCTGGTCTCAAGTTCCAGTGGCTATTCCCAAGCCTATGGTGAACCGAATCGTGGAGCTCCTGGCGATGAGATGATCCAGCAATACCTTCAGGCTACGACTGCTGATATTGAATCCGGATTTGGTGATGACCTTGGATCGTTGGAGCATTGGGAAGGTAACCGGGGCCAGTTCAAGCAGGAATACCTTCATATGCTTGGATTATGGCCACAACCGGAAAAGACCCCCTTGCAGGCCACGGTTACAGGAACGATCGAAGGCAAGGGGTATGTCGTTGAAAAAATTCATTATCAAAGCCAACCGAAATTGTATGTCACGGCCAATCTTTATCGTCCGGCAAAAGTAAATCCCGGACAACGCCTGCCGGCGATTCTCTATGTCTGCGGGCATGCCATGAGGGGGCGGAATGGAAACAAAACGGCTTATCAATCTCACGGTATTTGGTTTGCGCGTCATGGATATATCTGTCTGATGGTGGATACTCTGCAATTGGGAGAGATTGCCGCCCTCCATCATGGAACTTACCGCGAGGGGCGATGGTGGTGGCTGTCGCGGGGATATACACCCGCCGGTGTTGAGTGCTGGAACGGCAGATTATCTTAACAGTCGATCCGATGTCGATTCAGAACGTATCGGCGTGACGGGTATCAGTGGGGGAGGTGCGGTTACTTTCTGGATCGCCGCCGCGGATGAACGAGTGATGGTTGCTGTGCCGGTCAGTGGTATGGCCGACCTGGAATCCTATGTTGGGAACCGGGTTGTCAACGGTCACTGCGACTGCATGTTCCTTTACAATACGTTTCAGTGGCCCTGGACACGGATTGCTTCGCTGATCGCCCCAAGGCCTTTGTTTTTTATGAACAGCGATAACGATTCGATATTCCCCATGGATGCCAACGATCGAGTCATCCATCGGCTGGAGCGAGTTTACAGTCTGTATGGAGCCGGAGATCTGGTGGACAGCTTTGTCAGTATCGGAGAAGATATCCGAAAGGCCTCATACCGGTATTTCAATATCCATCTAAAACAGGATCCTCGAATGGTTGCGGATAGTGAAGTGGATCTGGTGACCGGGCGGGGCAAAACCGCAAGTCATCCGATTGATCCGCAAAAGCTGAGAGTTTTTCCCCGTGATTCCGATCTTCCTTCTGATGAAATGAATACGACCATTGACGAACATTTCGTTGCGACAGCACAAACGGAAGTTCCTTCTGCGAATGCCTATCAAACTTGGAAGAAACATTTAATCACAGAGCTTAGAAGAATCAGTTTCAACTGGTTTCCTGAGCGCGTCTCTGAAGCCCGTTTGCTGAGACAAGTTTCTGTAGAATCAGTTGAAATGGAAACCGAACCCGGAATCACGGTTCGATTGAGGAAGGTGAAATCGTGCTCCTGTATGTCCGTTCTTCGGGTTCAGAAACCTCAGGATTGGAGCTGATTCGGAAAGTAAGCGAAGAAGGCGATCTAGTTTATCGCTGTGAACCTCGGGGATTCGGAGCAACTCAGTGGACTCGAAAAAACCCTCCCAACTATGTGGAACGTTCTCATACCCTGCTGGGCCGCACCGTGGATTCCGGAAGAGTTTATGATATTGCGTCCGTTGCACGCTATTTGCGCCGTCGGCATGGTGAGGGAATTGGAATTCATGTTCTGGGGGAACAGAGCGGCGGCATTCTCGCAGCCTATGCCGCTTTATTCGAACCCGGCATTGCCGGTGTCATTGTTAAGGACATTCCGCTGACACATATGGATCTCTCATCACCTCCGATCCTGAACGTATTGAGGGTATGTGACATTCCCGATATATTAGGATTGTTGGCCCCTCGTCCCTTGAGAGTAATCGGTGATTTGGATCATCGCATTCAAAAGACTCAGGCAATTTATTCGGCGGCTCAGGCTGATACAAGTCTGAGCCTGGCGGATGGGTTTTCAGGCCGTTGGCCTGTGCCCGGATTAAATACACTCATTGATTTATCAGATTCGAAGGACGTCCACCAACGGGTTCCGGTATTGATAGCCCATCGCGGAGGTATTGTGAATGCACAGGCCCCGGAGTGTTCTTCAGAGGCAATCCGGTTGGCCGCAGAGGCTGGATTGACCATGGTCGAACTGGATGTCCAGGAAAGTCGGGACGGTGTGCCCATTCTATTTCATGACCGGAATATGAGTAAAGCCTGTGGCATCGATGGAAGCGTGAATGATTATGAAGCAGCGTTCTTGAAAAGAACTTCCTTCAAAGGGTCGCCATTGCTTATTCTTACTCTCGAGGATGCATTAGCCTTGTGCAGACAATATCGGTTGGGAGTTATGCTTGATTTGAAATCCGGACGGGATGATGCGCGATTTCTTAAAGAGATTGACAGGGTGATTGTGGAACATGGTTTGGGCCATGCGACTATTTCCATTTCCAGCTCACTCCAGGCTCGACAACAGTTAAAGCATGTCCTGTTCAGGCCGACCGACAAACAAATGATTCAGTTTCGAGAGGGAAATGATGTCGATCTTAAAGGGACCTTCTGGTTTGGCTTGCCTGCGCAGGTAACTTCAAGTCAAGTTGTTCGCTTGAAACAAAACGGCGCTTATGTGTTTCCCGCAATCAATACTTTTCGGTACGACGAGGGCAATCACATGGAATCCGCTGCTAAAGACATCGAAAGGCTCAGGGCTGCCGGAGTGGACGGATTTCAGATTGATTCGGTTTATCTGAATCTTCTTCCATAAATAAGACCCCAATGTGGTTCGGTTTCTCAGGCTACAAAACATTATAGTGACCTTTCTATCGGGGTCGGTTAGAATCAAGATTATATTATGAAACGTTCTCTCAAGGCAATACCATCAACTGGGCCGGAAATGCCGCGGAATTCATCGACGGGACAGATGCTGCAGAGGAATACGGTGGAATCCTTAATTTGTCGGGCAACATGAGCTATAATGATGCCCCGGGCTGGTATTTGGATACCGTCATTTCCGGATTGGATCCCGAACTGTATTACACTTTTGTAGGGACGGCCGATCGCAACGGAGGGGAGTCCTATGCCGACCGGGTTACTCTGTGGCGAATCATCGGTGCGGATTCTTTTTCGTATGCCGCGTCTGTAGGCGCTCAGAAAATAGATGAGGATGCGGTCGAATTCAGCACTGGCTGGAATACGGGAGGCTATGTGGCGAAATGGACAAACATCCAACCGGGATCTGACGGAACCTTCACGATCCGCACCAGTCATTCAGTCGGAGAAGATGTCGGGGGTATCCCGGGAGCCCATGCCTATAAGGGGTATGCCGCCGGTGTGTTCAAACTTTCCGCTGAGTCGCAAATTGACTGGATTGTCTACAACGACAGCATCGACACGGATCCGGATGGCAATCCTGCCAATGTCACCAATTATGGGTTGGGGCGCGGTTATAGTGGGGCAGGGGAAACAGGAAACCTTGTTGATCTCCAAACAGGAGAGGATATCGGGGTGACCGTTACCTATGCGGAAACGTTCTCTCAAGGCAATACCATCAACTGGGCCGGGAATGCCGCGGAATTCATCGACGGGACAGATGCCGCCATGGAATACGGTGGCATCCTGAATTTGTCGGGGAACATGAGCTATAATGATGCGCCTGGTTGGTATTTGGATACCCTTTTTTCCGGATTGGATCCTGCACTACGTTATACTTATGTTGGAACGGCTGACCGTAACGGAGGGGAGTCCTATGCTGACCGGGTTACCCTTTGGCGTATCATAGACGCGGATTCTTTTTCCTATGCCGCATCTGAAGGCGCCCAGAAAATCGATGATGACGCCGTCGAATTCAGCACCGGCTGGAATACGGGAGGCTATGTGGCGAAATGGACAAACATCAATCCCGGGATTGACGGAACGTTTACAATCCGCACAAGCCATTCGGTCGGAGAAGATGCCGGGGGTGTCCCGGGAGCCCATGCCTACAAGGGGTATGCCGCCGGTGTGTTCAAACTTTCCGCTCGGTCTGGAGGCGATGTGGTGAATGACGATTTCAGCCTGGAGGTATTTCGGTTGACCCCTAATGCCGGTGCTGAGAATACACACCCCAATACCCCGGTTAGTACCGTCATCCGACATCGAACTCAGAAGGTGAAAGCGGATTCAGTTGAATTGATGCTTGATGGAGTCCAGGTGTTTCCCTCCGTGACGGTCAAAGCTGACCAGACGCTGGTGAATTATTTCCCAGACACTTTATTCGATTCCGGGTCTTCCCATTCAGTGACCTTGATCTTCGAAGACGACGCAACTCCTGCGAAAAGCATTGAAGAGAGCTGGTCGTTTCAAGTGGTTAATTATGACGATGAATTCTTGTATCCCAGGATTCCCGCAAATTTGGCAATGCCTACGGAATCGATGAATCTGGAAACAGCTCAACGAGGATTAGCTGTTCGGGTAGCTGCGCCTGATCCCGGTAGCGGTCTGGATGCCGGTTCCCTGGATGCCGCCCTATCGATATGGGATACTCCATTTAACAATTCCATCGACGAATCCAGTTTTAATTCTCTTGGGTATTTCATTGAGCAGGAAACCATCAATTATCAAACACAGGGCGAACCTCGAGGAAACAAAGCCAACGAGCGTTTGTTTCCGGGAATTGGGTTTGGCAATGAACAAGGAGTCGGTTTTGCTATGGAGGCAACGGGATTGCTTCATCTGCAACCCGGTTACTATTTCTTCAACCTGATCCTGGGCACCGAATATGAACTATTCATTGGAACGGGAGCGAATGAAATTCAGCTTCCAAGAACATATACGCCTTGTAACAACTGTGGAGGCGAGGATGGTCCCTGGTTCACCAATTTCCTCATTGAAACAGAAGGGCTGTATCCTTTCAGGTTGGTCTATTTCAATGAGTCCGGACAGGGGAGCCTAGAATGGCTCGAAGTTTCTCCCGGCGGGAGTCGCCATTTGATCAATGCAGACCATCCAGATGCCATTGCTGTATATGCTCCGTTCAATACCTTGCCGACGCCTCTTCAAATCACCGAAGTTAGTTTTCCGTCGGATCGTATCGAATTGGAGTTCCTTACACCCGACTCTACCAAGGTGCATTCGATTCTGTTGTCCGAAGGACTGGCAAATGCCGCGTGGACAGAGGTTGCCGATGTTGCTTTCAGTTCAGCAGGAAACAATGCCCTAAAGGCTGTTTTTAATTCTCCTGGAAACGCAACAGGTTTTCTGCAGGTTGCTTTGATACCGCCGGCTCCGGTTTACTTTGAAGATTTTGAATCCGGAGCCTCCGGATGGACTACGGAGAATCCCGGCGGTTCTTCGACCGAGTGGGAATTGGGAGCTCCGATCGACGGACCGCAGGTCGCCTACAGTGGGCAGAATGTCTATGGCACGGATTTGGATGGAGACTACGCATTCGTTACCGATACCCTGCTCAGGTCTCCAGTCATCGATCTTGCCGGAGTGGGTTCGGCAACCCTTGCATTTTGGGACTACCGCAACATAGAGCCCTTCGCCGGTGAGTTCTTTGATGGCGGGCAGATCAGTCTGCTGGATGAAGCCGGCAATCGATTGGGGGATCCCATCCTCACCAAGGCCGGAACAACCGTCAACGGATGGAAGGAGGATCGGGTTAAAATCCCCGCCGAAGCAACCGGCCGTAAAATTAGATTGGAATTCCGATTATACAGTGACGATTTTCAACCGGACGATTTGCCGTTGGATGGGTGGTACATCGACAATGTTTCCATCATCCCGGATTGATTTAATTTTGAGAGGTCTCTAAAGCGTTGACTTCTTTCGTTGCGTTCGTGGCACCGGCTTGGTTTTAACGTCATTACTGAGATTACGCAGTGCCAGTTCGCGCTTTGGGTCGCCGGCAAGAAAAAGCGTTTGGGAGGGAAATGCGAATTCGATTCCGGATTTCTCAAATTCCTCCATGATCCTCAAATTGACCCGCTGTGCGTGATCGAGATAGTCCCACCACGCCGGTGGGGCGTAACAGTAGATGACGTTAATGTTTAGGCTGTCAGAATTGAAGTCGTCGAAATGGACTCGCGGCTGGAGTTCGTTGCCATCAATCACGGCGTGGATTGGGCCGCGCAGGTCGTCCTCCTCCAGGATGTCGCGGAGGAATTGGACGGCTTTCAGGATCTTTTTGCGCGGAGTGTCATTGGGGATCGTCAGGTTGAGGACACGTCGGAGCGATTTGCGCCGTGCAACGTTCTCGACCGGCTCGCTCGTGATGTTGCCATTGGGAATAGTGACTAAATGTCCGGAGGCCGTTCGTACGCGTGTCGAG
>LWDU01042871.1_pt1 | contig 12675 bp, 12 predicted proteins | sample 727161 | NCBI WGS metagenome assembly LWDU01 (sample SAMN04566230, study PRJNA314399) | hydrothermal vent metagenome | isolation source: deep sea hydrothermal plume seawater | place: Mexico: Gulf of California, Guaymas Basin | collected 2004-07-11 | reverse complement strand
AGCCCGTATAGTCTGACACCTCTATTACAGGTATATTTTTATCTTGAAGTAGTTTTGCGGTTCCACCAGTCGAAAGAATTTCAATATTATGCGAAACGAGACTTTGTGCAAATTCAGCAATTCCAGATTTATCAGAAACACTAATTAAAGCGCGTTTTATAGACATTTTGTAAGCTTTAAAATGTGGGATTTATTAGATATTAATTATAAACTCTTATAAGTTATAAAGACTTGCTTTTTTCTTTAAGGTAGCACGATTAATGCCAAGAATCCTTGAAGCTTCACTGTGATTTTGATTGACTTTGTCTAAAACAAACTTGATGGTTGCAGATTCAGATTGATGTGAAACCATTTTGAGTACGCCATTTGCCGATTCACCATTCAAATCTGAGAAATACTTCTCAAGATTATCTTTGATGCAGTCATGTAAATCTCTTTGGTTCATATAGAGTACAAAAAATCATGAAATTTCAAATATTGTTCAGAGTGATCAGACACTCTATTAATGTTTGGCCAAAAGGCGCTGCCTTTTTCTTGGTCAAGGTGTATAGAATACCAAAAAATATGCTTTCTGGATAACTGAGTTCCCATTTTATGTCCATAAAAATCATGAATTTGGAGAATATGCTTTAATATTAGGGAGATTTTTTTATCAAGTAAGGGTGCCTTAGAAATTTTGCCGGTTGTTAGGTAATTGTTAATTTGACCAACAAGCCAAGGGTTTCCTTGGGTAGCACGACCCAGCATAACTGCATCTGCACCTGTATAGTCCAAAACTTTTTTGGCCTTTTCTGCAGAAGTGATATCACCATTGGCTACTACTGGAATTGAAACAATGCCTTTTATTTTTTTAACTGTATCATATTCTGCATCACCAGTATATTTTTGAGCTCTAGTTCTGCCATGAATTGCTAGCATTTTGATACCATTATCTTCGGCTATTTTGGCAATAGTAGGAGCATTTTTATTTTCTTCATTCCACCCTGTACGCATCTTAAGAGTGACCGGGATATTAACGGCATTAACGACAGATTTAATAATATCTTCAACTAACTTTTCATTTTGCATTAATGCTGAGCCTGCAGCCTTGTTACATACTTTTTTTGCTGGACAGCCCATATTGATGTCAATGATATCTGCTCCAAATTCTAGCGCTTGTTTTGCTGATTCTGCTAGTTCTTCGGGTTCTGAGCCGGCAATTTGAATACTAATTGGCGACTTTTCAGACCTAAAATCTAAGCGATGTTTAGATTTATTTGTATTAAGCAGGTGTTTTTGCATTACAACCATTTCAGATGTTGTTAGAGCGGCACCTTGTTCCCTACATATCATTCTAAAGGGTTTATCACTAGTTCCTGCCATGGGGGCAAGTAATACTTTTGAGGGGAGTAGGTATTTTCCAATATTCATTGAACTTTATAGCTTCTTATCTTGCTTTTCAGCTTTCTTTTGGAGTCTTTTTTGTTTAAGCTTGGACAAATGATCCACAAACAAAATGCCATTTAAATGGTCCATCTCATGCTGAATACAAACTGCAAGCATTTCATTTGCTTCAATATCAAATGTATTTCCATGTTCGTTGAGTGCAAGCACTTTAATTTTATTTGCTCTTTTAATGTTTTCATAGTAATTTGGTACAGATAAACAACCCTCTTCCCATTCAATCTCGCCAGACTTCTCAATAATTTCTGGATTAATTAAGCAGAATGGCTGGTTACAATCTTCCGAGATATCAATTACTATGATGCGTTGGTGGAAGTTAACTTGAGTAGCAGCAAGACCAATTCCAGGGGCATCATACATAGTTTCAAACATATATTTTACTTGTTTTTTGATATCAGAATTAACAGTAACTACTGGCTTAGCAATAGTCCTTAATCGTTTATCGGGATATTTTAAAATGTCTAAAATCATGATTTAATAATCACAGTATTAAGAGTTTCATCAAGCTGATTAGGATAATCTTGGTTAAAGTGCAGCCCTCTACTTTCTTTTCTAGAAAGAGCAGATTCTACAATAATTTTGGATGTTTGAACTAAGTTTCTTAGTTCTATCATGTCGTAAGTCACTGTATAAAGACTGTAATATTCATTTACCTCTTTGCTAATTTGTTCAATTTTAAAATGGGCTGACTTAAGTCGACTATCACTTCTAACAATGCCAACAAAATTCCACATAATTCTCCTCACTTCATGCCACAATTGAGTGATAACAACTTTTTCTCTTGATGGCTCTACCCTAGAAGCATCCCAAGTATATGTATGTGGAAGGGAGTCATCAAGAGTACTTTTGTTAATATGTTTAGCACAACTTGTTGCAAAGACAATGCATTCAAGTAAGGAATTGCTAGCCATTCTGTTTGCACCATGAACGCCCGTGTGAGCAACCTCACCAACTGCATAAAGATTTTTAATATTGCTTTGAGCATCAATATCTGTATTAACACCTCCACAGGTATAGTGTGCAGCAGGCACAACTGGTATAGCTTCACTGCAAATATCAATGCCTAACTCTTTACAGCGTTCAGTGATAGTTGGAAAGCGATTTGAAATCCAATCCGAATCTTTAAATGAGATATCAAGGTAAACACATTCAAAGCCATGTACCTTCATTTCATGATCAATAGCTCTTGCGACAATATCTCGAGGTGCGAGCTCAAGTCTTTCATCATAGTTATGCATAAATTCTTTGCCATTAGGGAGAAGGAGTTTCGCGCCTTCTCCTCTAAGTGTTTCGGAGATTAAGAATGACTTTGCATGAGGGTGAAAAAGGCAAGTGGGATGAAATTGTGTAAACTCCATATTAACAATTTCACATCCCGCTCTATAAGCCATAGCAATTCCGTCTCCTGTAGAGGTATCTGGGTTCGAAGTGTATAGGTATGATTTGGATGCTCCTCCAGTAGCTAAGATGGTTTTATTTGAAATAAATGGAGTCACTTGTTTTGTTTTTTTATCAAAAACAAAAGCTCCGTTACATTCCCCTTCACTTATCAGTAAATCTACAGCTAGATGTTGTTCAAAGAGTGTAATGTTTGTTCTTTTTTTAACTTGAGCTAATAGATTAACTTGAATAGATTGGCCAATTTTATCATCAACATGAGCAACTCTTTTGGCACTATGCCCACCCTCTGTAGTCAGGTCATAATTTTTCCCTTTAAGTGAAAAATTAACCCCAGCATTTTCAAGATCTGAAATTGCTATTGGAGCTTGCTCTACCATAAATCTTATTCTATCTTCGTTACCCAAGTTAAAGCCTGTATTTATAGTGTCAGAAATATGAGAATTAAAATCATCTTTAGGGTCTAATACGGCGGATATACCACCTTGTGCATAATAAGAGGATCCTTCTAAGATTTTATCCTTAGCAATTACTGCAATAGACACCTTATCTGTGAGTTGAATTGCGCTCATTAAGCCTGCTGCTCCAGAGCCTATTATAAGTACATCAAATTGGTTTTTATTTGGCATGATTTTTTGTTACAAAATGACACATAATTAATAATTAATACAATTTTTTTTGTATATAACATCCCGCAAGTTAAAAACTACTAGATTTAACTTATTTCTCCTTAATAGTAGACTAACCCCACACTCTTATTCGAGGTGGGGTTTTTTATTTTATAAGCCTTTTGTTATTCATTTTTGGTTTAAAAATTATTAGCAATTTAGGAAGCAATGTGAGATTTACTACTACAGCACTTAGCATTGCAATTGCCATAAAGATACCAAAATAGATACTTGGTATAAAGTTAGAAAGAGTCAAAACTAAGAAGCCAATTGAAACTGTTATTGCTGTATAGAAGACTGCTAAACCAATAGAACTATGAGCTCGATACATCGACGCTAGGTAATCACTATCCTTAAGGAATTCTACTTGAAACCGGGTGATGTAATGGATAGCATTATCAATTCCTATTCCAATAGCAATAGCAGCAATGGTAATTGTCATCAAGTCAAGTGGAATATTGGCTAAACCCATCATGCCCAAAATTATGAGTGAGGGCAGTGTATTGGGTAAGACTGCTATAAGTGCAATTGAGGGTGACCTAAAGATAAATAGAAACATTATATAGTTTTAATTTGAGAGTTGAATAAGCTTTGAAGTAAATTGTTATAAAGGGTAAAGGTTCCTGTAAAGTGGAAGTTATCTTGATTGAAGTTAAATTTGTCAACTAGCTGTTTATTAATTTTTTCAATTAGTTCTTTTCTATTGAGTCCTTTGGTTGTTTCTTTTATTCTAGCTACGACTCTTATTTGATTGGTTTCATCTGAGATGTGCGGTGTTAATACTTGAGATTTTGCAAATTCAGGCATATTATTTTTCCCTAAAACTAGTAAAAATCCATTAGGAGTTTTGCCTTCATTAGATGCTTTTAGAACTTGAATAAATGTATCAATCGATAAAACTTTACCAACACTATCAATGCTATCGAGATACTGGTGAACTTCATGAATTTCTTCTCTTAGCCCCGGATCTGCCCAGTAAGCATCTGCTAGATCATCAAAGACAATTTCTAGTGGAATCGTACCTCCAAGCTCTTGATCAATTAAATTAAGTCCTTGATAAATTTCCGTAGATTTTTTAAAGTAGTTTATAAAGCTATTCTCTACAGTAAGCTTGCTTAATCCTATAAAGGCAATAACAACAGTCAAGGCAAGGGTAATTAGTATTCCCTTGCTAAATTTTTCAGTTATTACTGCTAGTTTTTGTACTGCTATGAATTGATCAGCTTGGTTTGCAATTTTTGGCTTTGGCAATAGTGCCATTACGACAGCAAAAGCAATAAAAGATAGAATAAGTGCAATTGTTACGCCTATACTCATCATTAAACCAAAATCAATAACAGGGCGAATATTACTTAATGTGAGTGAAATAAACGCGGCAATGGTAGTTAGTGTTGTATAGATACAAGGCTTAATCATTTGTTCCAAAGTTTGTTTGGTTAATTCGCCATTATCTGTATCTGGATTATTTTTAGCTATTTCCCTATATCGAACTACTAAATGAATAGTTACTGAGAGGGTCATTACAAGCAGCAAGGAAAAAAAGTTGGAAGAAATAACTGTAACCTTCCAGCCAATAATGCTTATTAGTCCTGTCATGAATAGCGCACCTATAATACTTATCATAATAGGTATTAATACCCATCTAATCCTATTAAAAATGATTGCAAGTATTACCGACATTACTAAAATAACGGCTAGACTAAATATGATTAGATCATTAGTAATATAGGCAATGACATCATTCCTTATCATTGGGATTCCGCCTAAGAAAAGATCTGCCTCATTACTATACTGACTCATTATTGAGCGCACTTCAGAAACCATTACTTTTAAAATTTCATCATCAATGATGATAGATGAGTCGGAGCTACTAAGTGGAATTAGGAGTGCTGTTGTCTTTAGATCTGCACTAACTAGATTCTCAGCATAAAGAGGACTAGTCTTAAATTCTTGCGCCACAAAAGATAAGTCAGCTTTACCATTATCTATTGTAAATACATCACTTGCTAACTCCATAAGAGAGAGAGGAGGCGATTGGAATAAGGAAACATCAAGTATCGAAATAACAGAGTTAACACCGTTAATCTCAAGTAGCCTATCTCTAAAAGATCTAAGATGAACTAATTGATCAGGTTTTATAACACTCTCTTTTGACGTGTAGCTAATTATGAGAGACTCATCAGAGCCAAAGGTTTTTTGTGTTTCGAAATAAAGCTTTAGGTTATTATCTCCTTCTAGAGATAATGAGTCTGAAGAAGCGTCAAGAGAGAAATTTTGAATCTGGGAAAGAGAGGCACCTATAACAATCAATAATACTAATAGTGACCATACTGGTTTTTTAATCAATAGGTTGAAAAAGGAATTCAGCATTTTGATAAGTTGAGCCTAAAAGGTAAATTTTACCTTTGGTTCAGAGCCTTTCATGTAATCTAAGTGAGTTTCAAAAAGTGATTTAGACTGCCACTCGCTTTCATTAATCCTTTTCACAAGGGTAGCATGCATGTAATTTTTAGTACCAACCACGATGAATAATTTACCACCTATCTTAAGGAGTCTTTTAAAGTCTTCGTGTATTTTTGGAAGGGCACAGCCAACAACAACTATATCGAACCTTTCATTGTCAAAGTTGTAGGTTAGCGCATCACCAGTTACAATACTCAGATTGGTAAACTTAAGAGCATTAATTTTATCTTGAGCTAACTCGCTTAGCTCCTTGCTAACTTCAATGCTTTTAACTGACTTGCAGAGCCTTGCTAGAACTGAAGTAAAATAACCGCTTCCAGTACCAATTTCTAGGGCACTTTCATGACCCATAATGTCGAGACTATCCAAAATCCTACCCTCAATTTTCGGAGAAAGCATTTTTTGGTCACTATCAAGAGGTATTTCAATATCTGCAAATACCAGGTTTTGGTAACCTTCTGGGACAAAATTCTCTCTGGGTACATCAATTAATGCTTGATTTGCACGTACATTAAGTCCGCCCCAAGGCCTTATCTGTTGCTCAATAACATTTTTTCTTGCCTGTTTAATATTCATAGTTTCCCTATTTCTTCTTTTTGGGTGGCATCAAATCCGTAATAGTGCCTTCTACCATTTCAGCTGCAAATGCTGTTGTTTCAGAGAGTGTTGGATGCGCGTGAATTGTCAAAGCAATATCACTCATATCACAACCCATTTCAATTGCAAGGCTAGCCTCAGATATTAAATCACCCGCATTTGTACCACAAATACCCATACCAAGAATCTTACCTGATTCTGCATCAAATAGACCTTTTGAAACTCCTTCGCTACGACCAATACTTAAACTCCTTCCAGAAGCCGCCCATGGAAACACTCCTTTATCAAACTTTATGCCTTCCTCAGTTAGCTCTTTTTCAGTTTTTCCAGTCCATGCTACTTCAGGATCTGTGTATGCTACAGAAGGAATTGTAAGGGCGTCAAAGCCCGATTTTTGACCACAAATTACCTCTGCTGCTACTTTCGCTTCATGAGTCGCTTTATGCGCAAGCATTGGCTGACCAACAATGTCACCAATAGCAAATATGTTATCGACATTAGTTTGCATTTGGTTGTTTGCTGAAATAAAGCCATTTTGATCAACATTAACACCAGCATTTTCGGCACCAATCATTTGTCCATTTGGTGACCGCCCGACAGCTACAAGAACTTTATCAAAGGTGTCAGTTTTAGGGGCATCTTTGCCCTCAAAATTAACTTTAATTCCTTTTTTTGATGCTGTCATTTTTGTAACTTTAGTATTTAGGAAAATATTGGCATAATTTTTTTTGATTCGCTTTAACAGCGGTCTAACAATATCCTTATCAGCAGCAGGAATAATTTGACCTTCAAGCTCGACAATAGTTATTTCGCTTCTCATGGCGTCATAAATTGTAGCCATTTCAAGGCCAATAATCCCTCCTCCAACAACCAGTAATCTTTTGGGTATATCATCCATCATAAGTGCATCTGTAGAGTCCATGACTCGTTCATCACTAAATGGGAACATTGGTAGCTTGGTCACCCTTGAGCCTGCAGCAATAATGCAGTGCTCAAATTCAATTACTTCATCAGTTCCCTCAAGGCTGACTTTATTTTTTGTAAGGAATTTTGCATACCCCATTACTACTTTAACTTTTCTGGCTTTGGCAAGAGCTTGTATTCCACCCGTAAGTTTATTAACAATGTTTTCTTTATTTTTTCTTACGCCATCAATATCGATTTTAGGTTCGCCAAAGTTTATTCCTAGTTGACTAGCGTGCTTTGCTTCATTGATTATTTGAGCAGTATGAAGTAGAGATTTTGAAGGGATGCAGCCAACGTTAAGGCATACACCACCCAAGGTTTCATAGTTCTCAACCAACACAACTTCTTTTCCTAGGTCTGCAGCACGGAATGCTGCAGTGTATCCGCCAGGTCCTGATCCAATAACTAAAACTTGTGTTTTAATCATAATAACATCTCCATAATATTTCTAAGAATTTGGTTTAGCTCGGCCATGAATCTTGCGCCTTCTGCACCATCAATAACTCTATGATCATATGAAAGTGCCAGAGGAAGAGTTGCAGTTGGCTCAAAAGAATCGCCATTCCATATTGGTTTAATTTGACTTCTTGAGACGCCTAAAATGGCAACCTCAGGAGAGTTAATAATTGGTGTAAATTGAGTTCCACCAATTCCACCTAGACTTGAAATTGTAAAGCTAGCACCTTTCATTTCATTAGCCTCTAAAAGACCTTCTCTAGCTCTAGAGGATATCTCAGTGAGCTCATCAGAAAGCTCAATTAATGATTTTCTACCTACATCTCTTACAACTGGAACAACTAAGCCATTAGGTGTATCTACAGCAATTCCAAGATTAAAATATTTTTTGATTAAAAGGTTTTCTCCATTCTCATCAAGAGAAGCGTTAAAGTTTGGATGACGTTTTAGAGTCTGAACAACAGCTTTCATGATAAAGACTAACGGACTTAACTTAATGTTTCTTTCTTTTTGATGTAGACGGAATTTTTCCATTTGTTCAATATTGACCTCATCAAATTGAGTCACATGAGGGATAGTTGACCAACATTTTGTAAGATGTTTCCCTGAAATTTTCTTGATTCTCGAGAGTGGTACTATCTCAACTTCATCATCAGTACCACCATGACTAACGATTTGCTTTACGTAGGACTTTAAGTCTTCATCAAGAATCCTACCTTTTTGCCCAGTACCTGTAATTTTTGCTAAGCTAACGCCTAGCTCTCTTGCCAATTTTCTTATTGAAGGAGAGGCATGAGAATCTATTTCAGTTTTTACAGAGAGTTCTTCTTGAGGCTCATCATTGTTTTCAATTGAATCTTGAGGTGGCGCTGAATTGTCAGTGTTAACATCAATATCTTCTTGCTTAATAGTTTCTTCTACGTTCTCTAATTTACCTTCTACTTGATCTAGCTCACCCTTTATTTCCTCTGACTCACTTTCAAGAGTGAGAATAAGCTCACCTTTCGCTATTTTGTCACCGACTTTGATTGATAGTGAGGTTACCTTTCCTGCAAAAGGAGCAGGAATTTCCATTGACGCTTTGTCAGTTTCAAGGGTAATAATACTATCGTTTTCATTGACAATATCACCAACCTTAACTAACACTTCGATAACATCAGTAGAGTCAAAATCACCTATATCTGGTAACTCAACATTTTTTTTGGTAGGCATATGGTTTAATAATTTAGTAAAATATTTGAACTTAGTAATTATCCCAAAAATCGCCTAATAAGGGCGATAAATGTTAAAATAATTTCGTATAGCAAAACTAAAAATTAATTATATAGTAACTCTAATTTTTACAATATCCCAATACGATCAAGTTTATGTCATTAGCACTTTCTACAGAAAATTTAACCAAAACCTATTCTAATAAACTTAAAGCACTTAAGGGAGTAAATCTTAAGGTAGAGCAGGGAGATTTTTTCGCACTTTTAGGTTCAAATGGTGCAGGAAAAACAACAGCAATAGGTATTATATCTGGGCTCTTGAAGAGCACATCTGGAGCGGTTCAAATTAATGGATTAGACCAGAAAGCCCATGCAAATGAAGTCAAAAGAATGATTGGTTTAATGCCTCAAGAATTTAACTTTAATCCCCATGAACCGAATATTGAAATTCTACTGAACCAAGCTGGTTATTTTGGTATTTCACGTTCTGAAGCTAGAACTCAAGCTGAAGTATTATTAAAAAAGATGGAACTATGGGATAGACGTTTCGATGTTGCCCAATCTCTTTCTGGAGGAATGAAAAGGCGACTTATGCTTGCAAGAGCACTAATGCACAAACCTAGCATATTGATTTTAGATGAACCTACAGCTGGCGTTGATGTTGAAATACGTCAATCAATGTGGCGTTATTTAACCCAGCTGAATAATGAAGGAGTGACCATTATTTTAACTACTCACTATTTAGAAGAGGCAGAAGCTTTATGTCGTAATATCGCTATACTAAATAATGGTAATTTAGTTGAGCAATCAAATATGAAAAAACTACTTCTCAGAGCAAAACGACAAGTTTTAATTCTTGATACTATTGAAACGTTACCTAAGAATGTAACTATTGATAATTGTGATTGTGAAATATTGGATGAAAATACGTTACAAGTTTCTCAAGGTGAGTCGACTTCAATTTCTGATGTAATTTCAGGCTTGTCTTCTCAAAATATTAATGTTTCTCATTTACGTAGCTCACAAAATCGCTTAGAAGCACTATTTATATCACTCACTAATTAGAGATTTCATATGTGGACCGCCTATAAAACAATTGTCACAAAAGAGATTCTTAGATTTGCTCGAATTTGGGTTCAAACTATAGTTCCCCCAGTCATTACAACTTCACTTTATTTGCTAATATTTGGTGGATTAATGGGTGGGAGGATAGGTCAAATGCAGGGTATTGATTATCTCCATTTTATAGTTCCTGGGATAATCCTCATGACTGTAATTATGCAGTCTTATGCCAATACAGTCTCGTCATTCTTTATGACTAAATATAACAATAGTTTTGAAGAGTTATTAGTTTCCACAACACCTAATTGGGTAATTTTAATAGGATTTGTGAGTGGTGGTATTGCAAGAGGCTTTTTTGTGGGTCTAGCAGTTACCTTCACTATATCATTTTTTGTTGAAATCCAAACATATAATCTTTTGATTATTGCAGTAACTTTCCTTTTGACGTCGGTAATGTTTTCTTTAGCTGGCTTTATTAACGCTGTTTTTGCAAGAACGTTTGATGATATCTCAATCGTTCCTAACTTTGTATTATTGCCGCTAACCTATCTTGGAGGGATGTTTTATAGTATTGATATATTGCCTAGTTTTTGGAGGAGTTTATCAGCCTTTAATCCTATTTACTACATGATGGATGCATTTAGGCTAGGCTTTTTAGGTATAGGTTCTGTCGAACTTTGGAAGGCATTTCTTGTTCCTGTAATTATGATTGTGATATTGGCTTTAATAGCTAATGCTCTGTTAGGTAGAGGTGTGAGTATTAAGACTGAGTAATTTAGCACATCTACAGGTACTACTGCGAAAGGGTTTCTCCAAAAGTGTGTAATAAGTGTGTAATAGAATCATAAATAACTCTTGATACTCTTGAAGTCTTATTCATAATAAATTCAAAGACTATAAAAATTAATACTAATCATAATCCTATCTTTTTCCCCGTTATAAACCACAGAGTGATACCTATCAGCCGGAAAGATAACTATCTTACCTTCACGAGGCAGAATATTTTCGCTAGGATCATAAAGCTTTAAAGTGCCTGGTTTGCTGCAATCTTGATCTCCTATAGAAAGGTAATACACTAGACTGAACTTTTGGTTAATTAAATTAAGACTAGAATCTAAGTCTAAAGCGCCAATGTGGTTGTGACGATTTACCCCGGCGCCTCCAGCACCCATAATATGAAAAAAAGAATCCTTAACATGGATATCTGCTTTAATAGCTTTTGTTACTATTCTCACTAAATCATCTTCTACAGTTCTTATAATAGAAGAGTGATCATCTTGAAATAATTGATATCCTGAACCTCTAGCATTCCCATAAATGGTATCTGTTTGTGGATAATGTTCTAAAGATTTCATCTCATAGAGTTTAGCAATAAGTTCTTGTTCTACTGCTCTATTTAAAATAAGTGGATTGGAGGTTAATCGTGTATCAAAACCTGACTTACTTATATTACCAACACTGACATCGTTAGTGTCTCGATTCTTTCTTGCTTTCAGAACTGCCAATAATAGTTTAATTAACTTTAACTTTGGCTTGATAGAATATGCTTTTTCAATACTTTCTAATGCAGAATTAAGATCTCCATTAGCATATAAAATGATGCTCAAGCTGCTATAAGCTTCGGCATATTCTGGGTCCAAGACTATTGCTTTTCTGCAGCTTGCTTCAGCCTTTTCTAATTGATCAAGCTCTCTAAGCACAATTGCAAGATTGTTATGCGCTTGAGCATTTTCAGGTTCAAGAGCTATTGAAATCTCGTAGCTCTTAACAGAATCATGCAGTTTGCCAAGTTCCTGTAATGCACTACCGAGATTATAATGCGCTTTGGCATAGTCCGGCTTTATTGATAGTGCTTTTTCATAATTTTGAACAGCAATATCTAGCTGTCCTAAACCTGCATAGCCGGCACCACGAATATTGAAGAGAAGTGACTTATCAGGATAGTCTTTAGACAAGGTATCAATAAAATCGAGAGCTTGTTGTATTTGATTACTCTTAAAAAGATTAAGGATATAATCGATTTGTTCCTGTGGAGGCTTTCTTTGAGACATGGCAACAATATACATTAATGCAGTAAATATGAATAACTATTCCTACTCCATAACTACTATAAACTTGCTGTCATGCTAATTAATAGAGTGTGTATTAAAGAAACCCTTTCATATCAACGATTTATAACCAAGTAAGTATTAAGACTGAATGACATCTTCGTCTTTATTAATTAGTCTTTTAATGTTACCTCGGTGCGTATAAAAAATAAACAAACTGATTAAGCCAATTATTAGAGTTGACACCATATCGCCGGTTATCAAATAGAAATAAAAAGGTGAAAGTGCGGTGGCTATTAATGCTGCCAAGGAAGATATCTTTAAAACTTTAGCGACCAGTAACCAAATAAGGGAAAAAATCAA
>LWDU01039879.1_pt1 | contig 12676 bp, 5 predicted proteins | sample 727161 | NCBI WGS metagenome assembly LWDU01 (sample SAMN04566230, study PRJNA314399) | hydrothermal vent metagenome | isolation source: deep sea hydrothermal plume seawater | place: Mexico: Gulf of California, Guaymas Basin | collected 2004-07-11 | reverse complement strand
GGGGGCCTTACAGGGGCGGGAAGATACGGTACCCGCGCTGCGATTGAATCTGGCTTTTTAGCTGCGAAGCGTGTGAAAAATATTAAACCGGCCCCGTAATCGGGGCCGGTTTTTTTATGCCGTAGCTGTTTTGCTACGGCGGCCCCAGGCTTTAATATCCATCGCTAGGCTGAGGAAGGTCGGTACCAGAAATAAGGTAAATAGAGTCGACATCAACAACCCGCCGATCACTACGCTGCCCAAGCCGCGATAGAGTTCGGAGCCGGCTCCGGGAAATATGACCAGCGGTAACATGCCGAGGGCGCTGGTGACTACCGACATGAAGATCGGACGCACGCGGCTGGATACGGCGTCGCGAATGGCCTCTTTTACGGGCAGCTCGGGGGTTTCGCGCAGGACATTGAGCGTTTGATGCACGATGAGGATGGCGTTATTGACGACTACGCCGATTAGGATGACGAAACCGAGCATGGTGAGGATATCGAGAGGCTGGTAGGATAGGGTCATATTGACGACTTCTAACCCAAGGATACCGCCGGCCAGGGCGGGCGGTACGCTGAGCATAATGACGAAGGGGAAGAGGAAACTTTCAAAGAGCGAGGCCATCAGTAGGTAGGTGATGACCAGGGCCAGGAGAAAATTCCACTGCAGGGCTTCGCGGGTGCGTTTGAGGTCGTCGGCGGATCCAGAGAGCCGGATCGCATAGGGTGGGCGCAATTCGCCGGAATCGTTCAGTGGTTGGATAATCTGGGTCTGTATGTCGTCGAGCGCGATTTCCAGCGCGACGGTTTCTGGCGGGATAACCTGGATGGTAATCGCGCGGCTGCGCTCCTTGTGGCTGATTTGCTCGGGGCCGGTGGTCACTTCGATGCGAGCTACCGCGTTGAGCGGGACGACTTGGCCTCGCGGTGTATAAATCGGCAGAGCGCCGATATCTTGGGTGCGGAACCAGTCATCTTCACCACGTAAGACGAGGTCGATTTCCTCACCCTGATACTGGTAGCCGCCGATCAGGGCCCCATCGATTAGCACGTTTACCGCCGAGCCGATATCTCGAGCAGTAAGCCCCAAGTCGGCGGCGCGGACGCGGTCGGGGTGGATGCGAACCTCTGGGTTGCCCAGGTCGAGGCTCGGGATTGGACGGGATTGGGCACCGGGCACAACTTGGCTGACTTGGCCGAAGACGCGGCCTCCCAAGTCGATAAGGCGGCCGAGGTCGGGGCCGGTTATCTCGATGTCGATGGCTCGTCCACTGCCGCCGCCGCGTTGGAAAAGGCTCGATTGTTGCACGATGGCGAAAGTACCGGGTACGCCGCCGAAGACGGGACCTTGGATAACGGGGATTAAATCTTTGACCCGGTCCGGATCGGCGGAGCGCACCCCCATAAAGGCCGAACGGCCAAAGGCGACAAAAAACATATTGTCGACCGCTGGGCCTTGCAGGTTTTGCGCTTGCGGGCTGTCGGGTGTTTCGGCGGCTTCCCAGTGGGGGCGCAATACGTCTTCGATCGTTTGTCCGACCTGGATCAGCTCGTCGAGGTTATAACCCGGTGGCGGCAGGATGATGCCAAAGACCAGGTTGCGGTTGCCGGTGGGCAGGTATTCGGACTTGGGCAGGAAAGCCCAGGCGATACCCAACGACAGGCCGATCAGCACGATTACCACACCCAAGCGCAAGCCGGTGCTGCCGCTAATGTGAAAGATGCTATTGGCGATAAACGAGCGGACGCGATCGCCGATCGCATCTAAGAGTGAATCACTTTTCTGCTCGCCGCCGAGAATCTTGTTGGCGAGGCTGGGAATGACCGAGACGGCGACGATTAGGCTGAGCACCACGGAGCAAGAGACGGCGATGGCGATATCGCGGAAAAGCTGGCCGGCTTCGTCTTCGATAAACACGATGGGTAGGAAGATTGCGACGGTGGTCAGAGTGCTGGCCAGCAGCGCCCCCCATACCTCCGAAGCCCCGTCAAAGGCGGCTTGGGCGCGGGATTTTCCTTGTTGGCGGTGGCGGAAGATATTTTCGAGCGCGACTATGGCGTTATCGACGACCATGCCCACCGCGAAGCTCATGCCCGCCAGGCTGATCACGTTTATATTGCGGCCCAAAAGCGACATCGCTAAAAAGGTACCGACGATCGAGATTGGGATGGCAGTGGCGATAATGGCGACGGTGCTGAAGCTGCGTAAGAAGACAAACAGTACTGCGACAGCTAAGCCGCCGCCGACGAGGATATTGGAGCGCACTAGTCCGATAGCGCTCTCAATATAGTCGGTCTCGTCGTAGACCTGTTTGAGAAAGAGATTTTCACGGGCGAGTGGGCCGCTGTTGAGTTCGTCTATCGTTTGGCGAATGCCATCCATCACTTCGAGTACGTTGGCGCCGGTTTCGCGCTGGGCGTTGATGGCGATGGCGGGGCGGCCCTTTTGTCGTACCGCGGCTCCTGCGCGCACATAACCTAGTTTGGTGCGCGCGATCTCGTCGATGGTGACCCTCGTGCCGTCGCCGCCGCGGATGACGACCTTTTCGACGTCGGTCGGATCGTGGAATTGGCCGACAGTGCGCACGATATAGCGGCGCTTGCCCTCATCAAAGGCGCCGGCGCTAATATTGGCGTTCTCGCGGGTGAGGGCTGTTGCCATGTCTTGTACGGTGAGCTGGCGGGCAGCCAGCGCTTGCGGGTCAACGATGACCTGTAATTCGCGGTCGTAACCGCCGTAGACGCTGCTCTGGGCAACGCCGGGCACGCGTTCGATGGCAGTCTTGATTACGTCTTCGGCGAAGTCGCGGTAGAGTTCGACATCAAGTTCATCGTAACCGGGTAATGCATCGAGAATAAGCCAGGTGATGGCGCCGCCCGGCCCTGTACCCCCGGCCGAGAGCACTGGGCGTTCGGCGTCGAGCGGGTAGCCGAAGACCTGGTTGAGCTTGTTGGAGACTTTGAGCAGTACGGCGTCGGGGTCGATGCCGACACTGAATTCGAGGGTAACGACCCCGCGGCTGTCATTGCTGTCGCTGGTCATCTGCACCAAGCCCTCGACACTCTTGAGCTGTTCTTCCTGGCGCTGGATGATCTCCTGCTCGACCTCCTCGGGGCTCGCGCCCGGCCAGGTGGTGGTGACGGTGATGATCGGGCGATCGACGTCGGGGGTGAGTTGGACGGGGATGCGGAAAAGCGATAATAGGCCGAAGAGCGTGATAAATAGCACTCCGACGATAACGCTTACCGGTCTTTTAATAGCGGAGTCGACGATTTTCATGGCGGACCGGTTATTGGTGTTTTCGGATAATGCGGATGTCCTGGCCGTCCCGCAGTCGTTCGTTGCCGCGGACGACGGCTAGATCGCCGGCTTGCAAGTCACCACTCACCGCGACAAAGCCCTGGTGGGCGAGGCCAGTTTGAACGGGGCGGCTAATCGCTTTGCCGTCGCGTGCAAGATAGACCACCTGGCCCATCGGGCCGGAGACTAAGGCATCTTTGTGCACGAGTACGGATTCCGGTTCCTTGGCGATGCGGAATTGCACCCGAGCCGACATATTGCTGCGCATCATGCCGTCGGGGTTGGCCGTCTGAACGACGACGGGGAACGTGCGCGATTCCTGGTAGCCTTCGGCGAGAATGGCGATGATGCGGCCCTTCACGGGTCCCCCGCCGAGGGCATCGATAGAAATTTCGGCTTCGGCGCCCAGTTCCAAGTGCGAAATGTGTTGTTCGGGAACATTTACATAGACACGGACGGTATCGGTGTATATGATCCGTGCGATATCACCGCCGCGGGACACCCATTGACCTACCGAAGTGAAGGTTTGGATGATGTGTCCGGGAAAGGGCGCGCGGATCAAGAGATTGTCGACTTGCGCCTTGAGCCCGTTTAATTTGGCGCGGGCGCGGGCGAACTCATAGGCGTCATCGCGCAGGGCCTGTTCGGAGACAGTGTCGGTTTCGCGCAGCTTGATGCTCTGGCGGTNNCTCGGCGAGGGAGGCGGAGAGTTCATCGTTTTTGAGCAAGAATAGGGGTTCACCGCGTTTTACGGTCTGTCCGGAATCGATAAACCGTTGCACGGTGAGTCCTTCGGTCTCGGTGGCGACCAGGCTTGCGCGCCGCGGTTGGATGCGGCCGAGAACGGAAACCTCCTCGACAAAGGGTTTTGTGAGGACTTCGGCGACGATAACGGGGGTCGGTGGGCGTTCTTGTGCGAAGAGGTTGGACGATAACAGGCTCGGGCTACAGAGCAGTATGGCCAACAACAGGCGGATAGACGGCATGGAAGCTTCTCCTCGGTAGGATGTGCACCGCCTAAATGTAGGGGCTGGTCGGGGCTAGGACAATGGGTTTACTCCCAGACGATCACTTCGATACGCCGGTTGAGTTTTTTGTTATCGGGCGTGTCGTTGGGCACGATCGGTTGGTTTTCGCCGTAGCCCTTGGCCTCCATCATGCCGTCGGTGATGAAGGAGTAGGTGTTAATTAGGAATTTGACGACTTCGCTGGCGCGTTGCTCGGAGAGGGTTTGATTGCCCGAATCGTCGCCGTCGGAGTCGGTGTGTCCCTCGATAATGATTTTGCCGGGGGAGAAATTCTTAATGAATTGAGCCACTTTGGCGAACTCGGCACCCGCGTTAGCGGCGAGGGAGAAATCGCCTGGATTAAACAGTACGCCCGAATCGATGATCAGCCGCGGCACGACGAGATCGCCCTTGAGCGGTACCTTGAACTTTATTATAGGCAGGTTCATTCTTGCGCCTGTGGTAAAAGTCCCCATCGAAGAGCCGTTTTGCGACTCGGTGATGGTTATCGTGCCGATAAAGATCCGCATGCCGCGCGCCAGAGCGGGGTGGACCTTCTTTTCGCGATAGACATTGAGTATGTCCCCGCGATTAATGCTGACTTCCTGGCCCTTGTCTATATAGTATAGGCGCTGGTCGCCGTCACCGGGGCGCGATTCGCCGGTATCGTTGGGGCGGAGGACGGCGAGGATCCGCGGCGGATCAAACTTTTTTTGGGCGGTTGTGGCCGGTGGGGCTTGGGCTGAGGCGTGTTGGCAACAGTATAGGCCGAGTAAAAAGGCGAGCAATGGAAGCCGTAAAACTTGCATGATAGTCGAATCCGAATGTTAGGGTAAACGAGCGCTTATAAGAAAATACCATAAAAAGGAGGGAGCGGCCTACCCTATTTATCGGCACAGGCCGCAAATTCTTGGCCCAATGCTATTATAGCTAGGTTGATCTGACTCACCGTCCGATTGTATTATTTACTGTATAATAAGCTTAGCAGGATTTTTCAGGACGTATTTCCCGGATAGGGCGATGCAACAGACAAAAAAAAATAATTGGTGGAGATGGGGATTGGGCGCTTGGTTTTTATTGGTCGGCGCCGGCGAGGCCCAGCTTATATCGACAGTCACTGGTGACGGCACCGGCTCTTATTTCGGCAATGGCTCTGCAGCGCTGGCCGCCGGTGCGAATAAACCGCATAAGATCTCGCTGGATAAAGACGGCAATATCTACATTGCCGATTCCGACAATAGTGTTATCCGCAAGATCGATGCAGCCGGTATTATAACTACGTACGCTGGGACGGGTGCGGCCGGCTATAACGGCGACGGGACCGCGACGGCCGCCCAACTCAACACCCCCAGAGGCGTGTGGGTTGACAGTACCGGTGATGTTTTTATCGCCGATACCGGAAATCATATCATCCGCAAGGTCAATATATCGGGAATCATGTCGACCGTGGCCGGTGTCGCGAGTATCTCGGGAACGACCGGTGATGGTAGTACGGCGACCTCCGCCCGGCTAACTTCGCCCAATGGTATTTTTGGCACTCCCAACGGCGATCTCTATATCGCCGACTGGGGCAACCACGCGATCCGCAAACTGGATAAGGCGAACGGGAACCTGACGACGGTGGCGGGGACGCTCGGCAGTAACGGGGCAGCGGGCGATGGCGGTGCCGCGACTTTAGCGACCCTCTACGGCCCTTTCGATGTTTTTGTCGATTCGACAAACAATATTTATATCGCCGATGCGCAGAACAACAAGATTCGCAAGATCGACGGCACGACGGGGATAATCACGACGGTGGCCGGAACGGGGGCCGCGAGTTTCTCCGGTGACAAGGCGGCGGCGACTTCTGCTACCCTCAACCGACCCTCTGGCGTCCGCGTGACGGCAGACGGGGATATTTATATCGCCGACAAGGCGAATCAGCGTATACGCGTCGTCGACGGGCTGACCCAAGTGATCAACACGATTGCCGGGACGGGTGCGGCCGGCTATAACGGCGATGATATCCAAGTCGGCAAGGCACAGTTGTGGGATCCCCAGGGCATCGACTTTGATGCGAAGGGAAATCTCTATATCGCCGATTCCAGCAACAATCGGGTGCGCAAGCTAAACGCCCGGGTCTGGGCTAATACGCTTAAACCGGCCGCGCATCGACACAACGCGCCAAGAGACACGGTGCTGGCCGGTGTTATGAATCGGGCACTTGTGGCGGCGGTCGACACCAATTTCGCTGTCTACGGGATGCAGACGGGAAAAAAGGCCGGTGCGCACAGCGGCGGCAATACGACCTCGTTGGTTTTTGCCCCGACGGTAGAATTCAAACCCGGCGAAAAGGTGATGGCGGTTTTTACCGATACGCTAGTCAGCGTTGACGGGGTGCGCTTCAGCTTACCGCAGGTATGGACTTTTCGGACAGCGGCGGGGGTCGGACCTGCAGTATTTCCTTCATTGGGAAGGAGCCTCGGCACGGGCAGCGACGCGACCTTGGACCTGGCGGTGGGCGATGCCGATGGCGACGGTGATTTGGATTTGCTGGTTGGCAATACTGGTGGGCAAGACGCGGTCTGGCTGGACGGCGACGCGAGCCCTTCCTTTGGCGCCGATCCGTCGAACGTGGGGTTGAGCTCGGGGGCTACAAATTCCGTCGCTTTTGGCGATGTCGACCATGATGGGGACCTCGATGCGGCGACCGGTGACAATGGCGGTCAGAATTTTGTCCATTTAAACAATGGTTCGGGGGAATTTGCGTTTTCTGATACTTCGATTGTCGGACCGGCGTCAAGCGCGACGAGAGCTTTGGCCTTTGGCGACGTCAATGGCGATGGGCACTTGGATCTCGCCGTGGGCAATAATGCCGCCGATGATTTCATTTACCTCAACAATGGTCTGGGGAAATTTGCCCAGGGGGATACGTCGAAGGTCGGCCTAACTACCGCGACTACGCACGGTATGGCCTTCGTCGACGTCGACCTCGACGGCGATCTGGACCTGGCGGTGGCCGGTATTTCCGTGCAGGATGTGGTTTATCTCAACGACGGTATCGGCAAATACGCCATTGATGATTCGTCGCATTTCGGCGTCAGCACCAATATGACCAATCATCTCGATGTAGGAGATGTGGATGCGGACGGCGATGCGGATATTGCGGTGGCGCTCGACGGGGCGCCGAATGTCGTCTACCTCAATGACGGCAACGGCAAATACGCGCTTGCCGACGGCAATCCTTTTGGTCTTGGATCTGGGCTTACGGAAGCTGTGCACTTTGGCGATATCGACGGGGACGGGGACCTCGACGTGTGGGTGGGCAATCGCACGGGTCAGAACGCGGCCTATATCAACAGTGGCACGGGGGCCTTATCCACCGCCAAGAATTTTGGCACAGGGTCAGACGACACTAGGGCGTTGGCGGTGGCCGATTGGGACGGCGACCTGGATCTCGACGTGGCGACTGGCAACAGTGCCGAGAGCAATGTGGTTTATCTGAATGCGACGCTTTACGAGTCCATGCGCTCGTTCGGGCCTGTTGGGACGATCAGTCTGCCGCCTCTTGGCAGCGCCAAGTTTTTTGGCCTCGGTATGGTGGGCAATGGTAGTGGTTCGCTCGACACATTAGCATTGACGCTTTCTGATCTGAAGACCGCCACGGGAATGGCCGCCAGTAGTATTGATACGGTGGCGCTCTATGTCAGTGCGGATTCGATCCTGAACCCCGCCACCGATACGCTACTGGCCTGGTTGCCCGGGACATCGATAGGTATTGGCACAACCCTCAAATTGGCACTGAGTTCGCCGCATACGCCCGTTGACGGCACGGAGAGCTTCTATCTGGTGAAGGTCAAGGTTGATACCCTCGTTGGTGACAAACATTCGTTCAAGGTCGGCTTGGCCGCCGGCGGCGTACATGTCACGGATGGTTATCGGGGATCGGCGCTGTCGGCCAATGATACCAATAAAGTTGAGATCGAGGTCACCGCGACTAAATTGGCGTTTACCACGGCACCGCGGGATACGGCGGTGGTCGACGGGACGGATGAAGTGGTAAGCGGCAAGGTCTTTTCGACCCAGCCTGTTGCCGAGTCGCAGGATATTTATGGCAATACAGACAAGGATTTTGCCGAGACGGTAACTGCGAGCATAAGTTCGGGCTCTGGCACTATAGGTGGGGCGACGCTCAAGACATTGGTGAACGGCAAGGCCAGTTTTGCCGGAAATTCACTGCTCTACAATGCGACCACCGACGGCGAAGCTTTTACCTTAATGGTTGATGACGAGTCCGGGGGGGTGGATCTGACGCTTGCGACGACGGTCTTGAGCGCTGATGTCGTGGCTAGTAAACTGGCTTTTACGAGGGAACCGTCGGTATTGGTCGATCCCGGCAGCAACTTCGCCGTGGATTCGGTCTTTGTCGTAGCCCAAGACGTCGCTGGGTCTGAGGGCGGTGAGCGTCGAAGATACCAGTAGGGTGGTCGACACCTTGCACGCCGCGCCGGCTGACTCGCTCAATGCGTCGAACGGGGTTGGTATCTGGACCAGCCTGACGCTGCCTTTCGCCGGGCTGATCAAACTGAAGGCTACCAGCGACAAATTGCAGGCAGGGTTGAGCAAGACCGTGGTGATGCCTGGCGGATTGACCGTCGGCGCAGCGGATTCGTTGGTCGCGAAAAATACTCTAGTGAATCTGGCGGGCAAGGGAGGGGCGGATCTAGTCTTCAACGCGATTGCATTGCGTGCCGAGGGTGAACGCATGGTGCTGCAGTCGATTGGCGTGACCCCAAGCTTTAGTGGTCTGATTGGTGATGAATTGCGCAATATCGACTTGATTTTTGATGCAGATGCTGATGGTAAAGTCGACAGTAGCGAACAATCCGTATTGGTGTCTGTGGTCAATGACGAGGGGAGTGGGGTGGCGTTGACGCTGGCGATCACCGATACCTTGCCAGCTGATACGCTCAGGCACTATCTGGTCGTTGCGGATTTGGACCAGACAGTGCGCGCCACCGACAAGCTCAGAATCGACATCACAGATATTGTAGTTGGCAGTGGTTTGGCGACCGGTGTGCCGCCGGCCGTGCCGGTGCGAACCGTGCCCGGCCGCGACCACATAGTAACAGGCACGGTGGATATACTCTCGGTGTCGCTGGAGAACCCGCGCGTGAGTCAGACGGGCAAGGTGACGATTATCTTTGATGTCGTCAGTGATTTGGCGGCAGGAGATGAATTGGCCATCGATTTTCCTCTGGGTTTTGGTGTGTCTGGGACTACTGTCGATGCGGCGACTTCTTCGCCTAGCGGTGTAGACCCGAGCAAGAGTGGTGAATCAGTTGGGCAGACGGTGGTATTGGAACTGACGGCGGCGGAAACGAAGGGTCGCTACCAGCTTGTGATCGATGGCTTGCAAAACCCCGCTACCTTTCAGGGCGCAGTGCCTGTGGTCGTACGCACCCAGATAAACGACAATATTACGATAGATGATCCCGATCCGGCGCCACCGGGCCTGGAGTTATTGGTGGCAGGTCGAGTGGAATTGAGCGTGGTGGAATTGCTCGGAGGTGTCGGGCTGCAAGGTCGTTTGGCGGTGTCGCTGCAGACGGCTACAGCGCTTGTGGCCGGGGATGAAATAGTTTTGGTCTTTCCCGCGGACTTTGGCGTTGGTGGCGCGACGGTCGACGAGGCTAGTCAGACGCCATCGGGTACAGACCCGGTCATCGCCGCCGTCGATACAATTCAACAAAAAATGGTTTTTGCTTTGCAGGAGAGTGAGGCAGCCGGTGCGATGTCGTTGGTCATTAACGGGCTAGATTTACCGGATGTTGCGGAAAAAGACCTTTTCGTCGTCGCGCATACCCGGCGAGAGAACGGGGATATTGTAGATTTGGCCGATGAGGCTCCGGCTGCTTTCTCCTTGCCCGGGAGTTTGCAGTTGCAGGCTGGAAATCAACTAACAAATGCGCTTGAGGGATTGGCCGGATCAGGAGGCGCCGATGTGGTGCTGGCCTCTTTCACTCTACAGGCTGTTGGCGAGGAGATCCCCTTGCTCGACCTTGAATTACTGCCGCGGCTTTCTGGAATTGGCAGTGGGAAATTGACGGAAATCGATGTAGTCTTGGATGCGGATGCCGATGGTGTCTTTGATACAGGGGAAGCTTCGGTGACGGTGGGAGCGGTCGACTACGGTGGGAATGGAGTCGCATTGGAGGTGGTTTTGGCGGGGCAGCGATTGTACGCTGATCGCTCTCAGTCCTATTTGGTGGTCGCCGATATTTCAGCGACAATTAGCTCAACTGACCAGGTGCGGATCGATGTGCTTGGGTTGGGGGTTGGCCCGGGCGTGATGAGTGAGGTCGATCCGGTGGTATCGGGGGGACCGGTGTTCGGATTCACGCATGTTGCGACGGGGAATGTCGCCATGAACTCCGTGCAATTGGAAAATCGACAAACCGGCGGCAGCGGCGCAATAACGCTTGTTTTTACCACCGCTAGTGCCTTGTTGGCCGGAGACCGAATTATACTGGATTTTCCAAGCGGCTTCGACCTGAGTCTGGCCCAGGTCGATACCAGTTCGCGCACGCCAGCAGGTCTGATACCGGTCGAAGAGACCTCGGCTTCGACGCGGGGGCGGTTTGTATTGCAATTGGCCGATGTAGAAGATGCCGGGGAATATCGGCTCAAGCTGTCGACTGTGATCAACTCCGCCGTGGCCGCCGCGGATCTGACGATCGCTGTTTCGAGCGAGCGCGAAGGCGGTATTGCGGTGGATGATCTAGATACCGATCCCTTTCAATTTGCCATCGCCGCCGCCGTCACTTCTAATGTTTGTCAGGCTGATTTTGATGGTGACGGTCGAGTTTATTTTTCAGATCTGTTTCTCTTCGGTGACGCTTTCGGCCGCGACGGATCATCCGAGTTTGATCTTGATGGCGACGGTCGAGTCAGTTTTGCCGATTTTTTCGTTTTTTCTGAAGTCTTTGCCGACCGTTGTGATTCGACGGATATCGGGCCTGACGACAGCAATGCGCTCGCGTTGGAGATTACAGTCGATTTACTCGGCGGCACCCAGATGGAATTCGCCTTGATAAGGGCGGGCGCGTTTTTGATGGGCTCGCCCGCGGAGGAAGAAGGGCGGCTAAGGGATGAAGGGCCACAAAGGGAAATATCGCTCGGTGAATCTTTGTATTTGGGCAAGTTTGAAGTTACACAGGAGCAGTGGACGCAGGTGATGGGCAGTAGCCCCTGGCAGGGCTTGCCCGCCGCTATTGACCAGGGCGACCATCCGGCGGTCTACATCGCCTGGAACGACGCGTCAACGCGGCGGCAGGTGATTCGCTCTATCGCTTGCCAAGTGAAGCCGAATGGGAATACGCGGCGCGGGCGGGCACGTCGACGCGTTGGTCTTTTGGCGACGACGAGGCGATATTGGGCGATTACGCTTGGACAAGAAGGGTACCGCCGGTAGTTAGTGAGTTGCTGACCCATCCGGTTGGTGGGAAGAGACCGAACCCGTGGGAACTGTACGATATGCACGGCAGTACAGCCGAATGGGTAGAGGATTTCTATGGGGCGTATGGAGCCGTCGCCGAGACGAACCCGAGCGGACCGGCAAGTGGAACGTTCAGAGTGTTAAGAGGAGGCGGAATTACGTTAGGGGCGGCAGAGACGCGATCGGCGGCGCGGGCTTGCACGCTTGAGTACCTTCGGGTTCAGGATCGTCAGGCGAATCGCCGGGCAGTAAATAGTAGTAAGGCTGAAAGCCTTTTATCTCAATCGGCACGTATGCAGGGGGGCTGTCTATAGCAGGCAGCCCTTTTTTATTGTCCTGTATTACTGGCCTCAAAAGCGTCGACGAAGAGGAAGAAGTCGTCGAGGGTGATCTGGCCGTCGTCGTTGAGATCGAAGGCCGGGTCCCAGTCGGGGTGAAAGATCGTCAGGCCGAGCGCGTCGACGAAGCGGAAAAAGTCACTGAAACCGATGCGTCCGTCGCGGTCGAAATCGCTGGCTTCGGGTTCGGAGTCGGTCAGCGAGGGCAGGATTTCGACCTGTATTTCGAACCCTTCTAGATCTTCGACCCGGAAAATAATCGTGCCGTGTCCGGAATCCTGCAGGGCCGATACGGTTGCTTTGCGGGTGGAGTCGATTGCGACGGCCAATAGCTCGGTTGGGGTAGGGGTCGCACTCCAGAGCAAGGCGCTCAAAGGACCGTCGTCTTCGACGTAGCGGTCCAAGGTTAGAACTTGTGTCTGGTCACGGTGGAAGCTCAAGGCAGGTATGCCGCTGATGGTCGGTTGTAGTTTACCGTCTGTCGTATCAGTTGCGGTGCTGTCGGTTGGGCTAGTTGCGGTGCTGTCGGTTGGGCTAGTTGCGGTGCTGTCGGTTGGGCTAGTTGTGGTGCT
>LWDU01037444.1_pt1 | contig 12676 bp, 14 predicted proteins | sample 727161 | NCBI WGS metagenome assembly LWDU01 (sample SAMN04566230, study PRJNA314399) | hydrothermal vent metagenome | isolation source: deep sea hydrothermal plume seawater | place: Mexico: Gulf of California, Guaymas Basin | collected 2004-07-11 | reverse complement strand
CGGATATTATAGCGGCGCGATTGACGGCGCCTATGGGGCGGAAACGCGCCGGGCCGTCCGGGCCTTCCAGCGCGAGCTTGGCTATGACGAAACCGCGTCCCTGACCCCGCGCCAGACGTCTCAGCTTATGTGTCATGCCGCACAGACCGCACGCGACCCCAGCGTCCAGAACGTCCTGGGGATCATGCACGCGGTTGGCCTTGGCGTGGTGCAGAACACCGATCTGGCCTTGGAATGGCTGGAAATGGCCGCCGTGCGCGGCGATCCCGACGCCAATTTCAATCTCGCGGTGATCTACGGCACGGGCGCAGTGTTCGGCTCGTACCGGCTCTGCGCCATCGTCGAAAACCCGGAGCGCGCCGACGCCTATCTGCGCGACGCGGCCGATCTCGGCCATGATATTGCGCGCCGCCTGCGATCAACCCCTGAACTCGTCCATGCCCCGAACGCCCAGGTGCGCTGGGCGCGGATCCGGCAGGAGATCGAGGAAGAGGCAAACGAAACGCCCGGGCGCGGCGCGCGGGCGATGGAAATTCTGCGCAATGCCATGCGCGCCCGCGTTCCCCCGGCTGCCGCCGGGTGTCTGGACGCCAATGCAAGCCGGTGACGGTTAAATCGAGAGGACAGGACCGATGCGCAATTTGACCCTATTCAGCGTGCTGATCAGCGCGACCGCGCTCGTCGGCTGCGGGCCCACTCGGCATTATCAACCTCTTCCGCCAACGCCATTATATCAGCCTAATGTGGCGCCCGTTGTCGCCACTGCGGACGCGATCGCCATCGATACCGCCCTGCAAGTGTGCGAAGTGGACTCCCTGCGCGCCCAACGTGATGAACGCATGGAAGCGGCGCGCGCGCTCCTGATCACCGGCTATGCCTCAGGCGGCGATGTGAATGAGCGCACCCAATCGACCCAGGGCACCCTGCGTGTGGACCAGCCGCCAGCGGGGCCGCAGACCGAACGCACCGAGATATTGCGCGCTTTCGAGATCGATCTCGACGCGGCCTATCGTTTCGCCGAGGGCTCCTGCCGCGCCTATGCCGCCTGCATGCATCAGCGCGACTATCAGGAAGGCGCCTGCGTCGGCTCGCTCGCGTCCTGGGAGCGGTCGCAGGACCGGTTTACCGAAGTGTCGCTGTCGCTCGCCGAACTCCGCGCCTCGATTGCAGCGCCCGTCGTGCAGCGCCGGGTCTATGGTCAAAGCTATCCTCACGGCGACAGGTACGATCGCTACGACCGCCGCCATCGCCCTCACCGGGACCGTCACCACCGCAAGGACCGTGATTGCGAAGGGGTTATCGCAGACCTGTTCACGACAAGCGCCTGCGACCGCAAGCATTAGATAATCTTCCAGCACGTGCGACCGCAGGGTCGGTCAGACGTGCGGCGATAGACGTCTGGTTTTCGGCGCGCGGAGCTATGGCGGGGCAAGCGGTCTTGCCGGCTGAAGCGTGCGCGCAAGGTGCACCCGTGGTGCATTGAGGGTGCAGATATGGTGCACGCGCGGTGGGCGCATAAAAATGGAGAATGCTGCGCCCGGCGCGAGACGTTTCCACGGGGCGGCGGGCGCAAGTTCGCGCCACGAAGGCTCCGCCCTCTTCCCGCCCGCGGCCTGTAATGTGATGACGATCCGCCCATTGGGCAGGACCCCGACGCCGAGCATGCCGATGGGGTTGGCCGCGCGGTAGGCGCGGTAATAGCGCTCCGTCGCCCAGACCTGAATCAGGAAGAACGGCCAGGTCCAGACCGGCAGCTTTGCAAGCGTTTCGAGGATCCAGTCACGGCTGAGCATGACGGGGAGTATGGGAGTGGTTTTAAGGGGTGGGGAAACTTGTCGTCTATCCTCTCCCCTACTCCTTGGGGAGAAGGGCCGGGAATGAGGGGGAGCAGTTGCTCAGCGCAGTGCACCGACAGAAGTGACGCTTTAAAATGCCCGTTTGAATGTAGCATCACTGCAACGACGCAGTAGGTCGCGCCGTCGCCCTCCTCCGCGCGCCATTTCTGCGCCTGTATGTCTTGGACTTCTTCCGACTCGCCGCGGTCTTCCTCGTCCCATTGGGACGAGAGCGCGGATCATGGCACAGCTTGGTTTGATCTAGCGGGGGGTGCGGGTTTGGCGGAACTCGCGAACGCTCCATCTTGCCTCAAATGGCGAGAGCCCGGCGGTATGGCTACTCATCGCTCGTCGCTGAGTGTTCGGCAGCGCCCTCGATCACTTTGTTTACATCAATGCCCACGCCGAAGATGTTTGGTTTCAAGATCAGCACGGAATTCAATAAGGATAGCAATGACCGTGATGAAGCTTTTTTTGCTTTTTGGTCGAGAGAGGCGGACTGTCCAACATTGATTGCTTCGAGGACAATTTTCATCATCTCCAATGCTTGCTGGCGAAAGATCGGCTCTCTTTTCAATTTGACATCTAGCAGATCCTTTGCCTGCTCAAGACGAGCTAGGTCTCCTGACGAAACCGCAAGGCGACTGAAATGCAGGATGAAATCGGCTTTCTCCCAGTCGTCAGCAAAATCCGCTAAAGAGAGGCCATCGATAATTGACAATGCTTTGGCATTCTCTCCCAACTCGTGAAAAACCTCGGCCTCAAATACCTTATAAATCGGAAGTTCATTCCTTCGCAGCGCGGCTTGCTCATTCTCCAGGACGAGTTCCCAACGCCCAAGAAGTCGGTACACCCCTGCGAGTTGGTGATATAGGTCCGCAATACCCGTATGATTCCAGTTCTCATCTTTTAAGAGATTTGAAAACAACTCGGCTGCACGCTCCAAATTAACCTTGGAGGCTTCTTTGAACTTTGAGGCGTCTAGTCCTATAGAACCAGCATCATGATATATTGAGCCCATCAAGGAGTAAGCTTGAGCTAATTTTAGACGCTCATATGTGTTCGGCTTCTCAAATTCTAACCCAGTTTTGATGGCCTCTTCCAATACCTTGAGTGAACCGTCGGCATCATAATGAGAATGAAGGAGAATTGCCTTGACGACGAGCTGATGAATACGAGTAGAATCATCCTCAGTCGTTTGGAGGACTCGATCGATTTGCGAAATTCTCTCTGCAAGCCCCAGCTTGTCGCCAGCCAGATTTAGGTAGAAAGGAAGAATGCGCTTGTCGCTGACAGAAGCGATTGGACCAAGCTTGGTGATCTCGCGGTACGCAGCTTCCTCATCCCAATCTTCACCCAGTGCCATAATAGCATTCAAATGAACGATTTTGTCGCGCCATCGCTTAGTCCGAATGTTCTCACGCAAACGTTCGAGAACTGACGAAAACTCTTCTCTGCGGCCTAGCCGGAAATAGACGTCTCCAAGACGTTCCACGTAGTCAAATAGTGCTTCAACATCTACGTCCCACAGTCTCATAAGTTGAGGATTGCCAACATGGGCAATTCGTTCCGTATGGCTCTTGTGCCAGATCGTATACTGCGTGACGTCAGCTCGCGCTGATTTCAGAGCCTTTTCATAATTTCCCTGCTTCCAATTCTCCTGAAACGAATTCCCAATCCAGCGCGATCCTGGGAGGAAAGGCGAACAGCAAGCGCCAAAAGCGAAAGTACTTCCGCACCAACACTCCTCGCCATCAGCGGGAATGATCTGCGTATATCGCGGCTTCATCGGCTCTCTCGAAGCAAAGTCACCCCTAAAGCGGAATATTATCGTGCTTCTTCCAAGGGTTCTCGAGTTCCTTGCCGCGTAGCGTCCGAAGCGCCTTGCACACCCTACGCCGCGTGCTGTGCGGCATGATGATGTCGTCGATATAGCCCTTCTTCGCGGCCACATACGGGTTGGCGAAGTTGTCTTCGTACATTTTTGTGTGCTCGGCGATTTTCTTTTCGTCGCCAATATCCTTGCGGAAGATGATTTCCACCGCGCCCTTTGCGCCCATCACGGCGATTTCGGCGGTTGGCCAGGCATAGTTCATATCGCCGCGCAGATGCTTGGAGCTCATCACGTCATAGGCGCCACCATAGGCCTTGCGGGTGATGACGGTGACTTTCGGGACAGTGGCTTCGGCATAGGCAAAGAGCAGCTTTGCGCCATGCTTGATGAGGCCGCCATATTCCTGCTTGGTGCCCGGCATGAAGCCCGGCACGTCCACGAAAGTGACGATCGGGATATTGAAACAGTCGCAGAAGCGCACGAAACGGGCGGCCTTGCGCGAGCTGTCGATGTCGAGGACGCCGGCGAGCGTCATTGGCTGGTTGGCGACGAAGCCGACGGTGGAGCCTTCCATACGGCCAAAGCCGCAGAGGATGTTGGCGCCGAAATCCGGGCTGATTTCGAAGAAGTCGCCTTCGTCGGCGGTCTTCTCGATCAGCTCACGCATGTCGTACGGCGTATTCGGATTGTCCGGAATGAGCGTGTCGAGGCTTTCCTCAACACGGTCCGGATCATCGAAGCTTGGGCGCTTTGGCGCTTCTTCGCGGTTTGACAGCGGCAGGAAGTCGATGAGACGGCGCATCTGGATGAGCGCTTCGATATCATTGTCGAACGCGCCATCGGCAACACCGGACTTCTTGGCATGGACGGACGCGCCGCCGAGAGATTCGTGGGTGACTTCCTCATTCGTGACGGTCTTTACGACGTCAGGGCCGGTCACATACATGTAGGAGGTGTCCTTCACCATGAAGATGAAGTCGGTCATGGCAGGCGAATAGACGTCGCCGCCGGCACATGGGCCCATGATGACGGAGATCTGCGGGATCACGCCCGAGGAGAGAACATTTTCCATGAAGATGTCGGCATAACCGGCAAGCGAATCGACGCCTTCCTGGATACGTGCGCCGCCCGCATCGAAGATGCCGACGACAGGCGCGCCATTGCGGGCTGCGGCCTTCTGGATCTTCACGATCTTTTCCGACTGGGCGAGCGACAGCGAGCCGCCGAACACGGTGAAATCCTTTGAGAAGACATAGACGAGACGGCCATTGACCGTGCCGAAGCCGGTGACGACGCCGTCGCCCGGAATACGCTGCTCTTCCATGCCGAAGTCGTGGGAGCGGTGCTCCACGAACATGTCGGTTTCCTCAAAGCTGCCTTCGTCCAGCAGGAGGGTGATCCGCTCACGCGCGGTGAGCTTGCCTTTCTCGTGCTGCTTGGCGATGCGGGCTTCGCCGCCGCCCATGCGGGCCTCTTCGCGTTTTGCCTCAAGCGCTTCGATGACGTCTTTCATGGGGCAGCCCTCTCGATGGTGAGTCCTTCAAATCTGGCTGTCCTTGTTACTGAATGAGGCGGGCGACGCAAGAAAAAGGGCAGGCTGCCCCATGGGCAACCTGCCAGCGTTTCTTCAGTTCGGCGCGAGCCTGCATCCAGCAGGCCGTGTCAGGCCCTAGTTGCCGCGACGGTGGCCGCGATCATCGCGGTTGCCGCGTCCGCCATAGAGGTGCGGATCTGGCGTCTGGCTCGCTGTGGTCGTCGTCACTGTATGCGCACCGCGCGGGCCATAGGTGGTCGACGAGTGGCTGCGATAGCCGTGATGGCCGTTATTGTAGCCATTGTTGTAGCCGCGATTACCGCGGCGGCCTGGCTCTGGAAGGCCTGCCACTTGTACCACCTGGCCGCGGCGGACCGTGCAGCTTACATCGCGGTAGAACTCACGGCGGCGGCCTTCGAACTCGACATCGTCGAAGCGGACCACGAAGCCCTGCGGGCCGATCTGGCGAACGCGCAGATCATTGTCGATGTCGACATCGCGGAAGCCGGCGCGGTAGCCCTGGCGCTGGATGACGGCGGCGCACTGGCGCACCGCATCACGGCGAAGCTGGCGGGTCTGCCATGGGCGCTGACCATAGCGGTCATTGCTGTAATAGCGGCCATCGCGTCCACGCCAGCGGTCATTTCCGACGGAGATATAGAAAGACGCGTCTGCGACGCTGAGAAATGCGCCCGAAAAGGCGGTCGCGGAGCGGTGAGGGGCCTCATCTGCAAAGGCAGGTGCTGCGGTGAGTGGGAGAGCCGCCAAAGCCAGCGCTGCCACCCGGTTCTTCATGACGTTCTTCATCATGACAGCAGAAAACCATGCGGCAGTCGAACCCAGCGTGACCGGCCCGTTCGGATTCCGTTCACCTTATAAATATTTTTGATTCAAGGCATTACATGCCATAAACGTTCAGGCGCCACGCAAAAATGCGCGGCGCCTGTGGCATTGTTCAGATTTGGCGCGCGGAATCAGGCGCAGCCTTCGACATAATCGACCGCCGGCGGCCGGCCGACTCGGTAGGCAGAGATGGTGCCTGCCCCATCTGTCTCCATGATAAGCTTTGCCCCGCCTTCCATCATGACGATGAGGTCGTCGCGGTCGACATACTTGTTGGGCTGGCGTTCCAGAGCGGGATAAATGTCTTCAACCTCGGCTTCGCTCATGCCGACTTCGACGCCATCGGGGGTCACGACGCCCGGCGCGCGGATATCGATGCGCTGCACGCTGCCGCTCTCGACCATATAGCCGACATCATAATTGCCCTCTTCGGGGCCGAGATAGTAGCAGGCGCTCTCTTCGCCCGTGCTGCTGTCACCCATCGTATGGAGCCCGCCAAGATGCGCCTCGCGCGCCTCATCGGCGCTCATGCCGAAAGTGACGCCGCACAATCCGTCAGTCGAAATGGTCGCGCAGGCTGCTGGGCTCACCTGATCGGGCGACGAAGTACCCATGCCGGCGGTGTCGCCTGTCGTATCAGTGGATGTGCCGGGCGCAGGCATGGCCGGGTCAGCTGGAACAGCGGCTTCTTCGGGTGGGGTCAGCGGGTCCGGATTTGCAGGGGTTACCGGATCGCAGGCGGCGAGAAAGACAGCTGCAAGCGCAGCGCTGGCGACGAGTTGGAACCGGTAGGTCATGGCGTTCTCCTCCTCGGGCGCAGCTACCCCCGCTGGGCGCCTGACCTCGAGGCTGATCTAACGCGCAATGGCCGCGAAGAGTTGCCCGATAGCGTCGGCATCTGCGCGGCGGCGCGCGACCACGCCCATGGCTTCTTCGTCTTCGCCCCACTGTTCGATCTGCCAGGTCTCATCAATGCGGGAGAGGTCAAACGCGTCGAGGGCATCAAGCTCGCCCTGCTCCACCGCGAGCGCGAGGACGGCCGAGCCATAAAGTGCCATCGCCCAGGTAAGCGCGGTGAGGCGAAGATCATCAAGGCTAGCGGCATGGTCGCGAGCGGCTTTGAGCGAGGCGTCCGGTTGCGGCGAGGCGATAATGCCTTCGACCGGAACGAGCACGATGTCGAGTGTCTTGCCCGCCCATTCACGCCAGCGGCCCCAGCCAGCTTCCTGGCGGGCGCGCAGCTCGCTCGGGCCATCGGCAAGATGACAGACAAGATCGGTTTCTGCGTATTTGGCGACCTCATCAGCCAGCGCATCGCGCGCCCCAGGAGCGCCGTCGATGGACACGTTTAGCAGGCGCGTCAGCGGCATGGTGGTCGGGTCGATCAGATCACCCTGCGCAGCCCATTCTTCAGCTATGAGGGTTGCGAGCGTCTCATGCTCGGTCGCAAGGTGGTTCTTCTGGGGCGTGCGCACCGGCTTCCCGTCCAGCAGGATGGCCCATCTGTCGCCTTCACGCGAAACCGCCGCCTCCTTGTAGAAGCGGCGGGGCAAATTTGGTGGGGTAGGCTTGCGCGCTGTCATGCAGCGACCTCATGCCATGCACAGGCAAAAGGTCAAATTCTGCGTTCAGCTAGCCTGCTGCAGTGGTGTCGGCGTCCGCGTGGCGTTGGCCGGAAAGGTCCATCTTGTCGACGACCATACGCGTGTCCCGCTCCATAAGAATGATGCTCTGACCGATACGGACCGTTTTCAGATTTTCGGCCTTGCGCTCCAACGCGAGATTTGCGCGCCACTCAAGAGCCAGCGGATACATGGTTTCGGGAAACATCTCACCGACTTCGATACGGTCCTCTAGGGCGGTGCGCTCAAAGCAAAGTTTCTGGGCGGCATAGCCGACATCGCAATTGCGGTCTGCAATCTCGAAGTTACGGTCGAAAACTGCGGTGTCATTGGCGGTAAACTGGGTCGCAACGCTGCTAGCGGTCGTGCTGGAGTGAGCCGATAGAGCCAGTGCGCCACCACCGATTGCGGCAACTGCGAGTCCCGTCAGAATGTAATCGATGTTGTACTTCACGGCTTGGGTCCTTTCGAGGTGCTTCATTGCGATCCGGTTAGAATTCAAACGCAACCATCCCGATTTCGATCCATTCTCACTGCATTTTTCTTCATTTTTATCAGAGCACTAAAAGAAAAAGGCCGACCTGTTTCCAGGCCGGCCCTTCAATCGGTTGACTATGAAAAGTCTTACTCGACTTCTTCTTCGAGCTCGTCGCCAGCTTCTTCCATTTCGTCGCCGGCTTCGTCGATTTCTTCGCCCATTTCCTCTGCCGGGCCGTCATTGCTGTCACATGCTGCGACACCGCCAACAGCGCCCATACCGATGAGAAGTGCGACCAAAGACTTTTTCATGAGATTCCCCTTGTTTTCTGGATACTCAGGGGTGCAAACGCCGCTCCGCGCGTGGCGTTCCCTAAAGACTTGAAATTTTTCGCTCAAAGTCCAGCAGGCCGCCATTCAGGCTGGCAAATGTGTCATGCACCTCATGCGCGCCGGCCGCATGGAGTTCATCGGCGCGTCCAAAGCCCCAGCTGACACCCATCGTGTGGATGCCAGCATTGCGGCCCATGGCGATGTCATGGATGGCGTCACCGATGATCAGCGACTGGTGCGGTTCACAGCCAAGCGCGTTCATGCATTGCTCGACCATGAAAGGGTGCGGCTTGCCCGGGCCATCATCTGCGCACCAGATGGTGTCGAAATACTGCTCCAGCGGATGCATCTCGAAAATGGCGCGGATGCCGCGATGCGACTTGCCTGTCGCCATCGCGATCAGCCAGCCATCCTCTGCAAGGCGTTTCAGCGTTTCCTCAGCGCCGTCATACAGCGGCTCGACGAAGTTCTCTTCAGTCCGGCGCGCGACGAAGGCTTCCTTGTAGGCGGTGCTGAGACCGACAGGGTCGTGATAGTCGGGCGCGAGGATGCGGCAAGCCTCTTCAAGGCCGAGACCGACGATCTTCCGGGTCTCCTCATAGGCTGGCTCTGGCAGGCCGCAGACACCAAAGGCCCGGCACATGGCCGCCTGGATGACTTCCCGGCTGTCGACAATGGTGCCGTCCCACTCGGCCTTGCGCGAAGTCACTCCACACATCGATTTCACGGACGGGCTCGGAATTTCCGAGGTTGACCGGTGACGAAAGGAACTCGTTGGCAAGATAATCGCCGAGATCAGCTCCGTAGAAAATGATGTCTGTTTGCATGATCGAAAAGACTGGGTTTTTTGGAAGGCAGGGCGTCGCAGGCAGAAAACGATGACCATAGATCGGTAATAAGGTCGGCCAAGAATCAAAGTCTTCTCGTGCTACTGCCAACGCTTCCTCGAGTTCATCTGGCTTCTCGCCCCAACGATCCATCCAGAAGCCCTCGCCTATATCGAAAGCGATGCCCTCCCAGATGCCGCTAATAGTCTCGTCGTACAACTTCAATGAGAAGTTGCTCCACGGAAAGAATACGTGCGAAGGATCATGCAGATTGAGCAATAAATATCGAAAGTCCGGCGGAAGGGTTGCTTCCAGCTGACTTTCTATATGCTCAATGTCTTTGGGTGAAAGCCCGCCTCTGCCAAACTCTGGTCGGGCCCTGCTCAATCCCCAGCTTCTGTGATTTAGCTGTTCAAACAGCTCCGGTCCCAATTCAGTCATGTGGAGCGTCCGAGTTTAGATAAACAGCTCAAGCGGGTCCTTGCCTGCTTCCTGTTCGAGGAAGCCGAGCGTGTCGAAGGTGCGCTTCATATGACCTGACAGAGGCGCCTGCAGCAGGAGCGGCTTCTTGTTCTTGCGCGGGATCTGCAGCGCGCGTGCATGAAGGTGAAGACCATTGGCGACGCCCTGCGGCACTTCGCGGCGGGTCATATACTTGTCGTCGCCAAGGATGGATGTGCCGAGCTCATGCATATGGAAGCGCAGCTGGTGCATCCGGCCCGTTTGCGGGCGAAGCGCGACCCAGGCGGCTTTCTGGCCGGCCTGCGAGACGGTGACGTAATCGGTAATCGCGTGGCGCGCGCCTTCGGCATTCTGGGCACACTGGACCATACGTTCGCGGCCCTCAGAGCCTTCCCCCTTGGTCATCCAGCAGCGCACCTGCCCGGCTGGCGGTTTTGGCGCGCCGACAGTGACGGCCCAGTAGACCTTTTCCATATCGCGTGAGCGAAAAAGATCGCCCAGCCAGGCTGCGGACGCCGGGTGGCGAGCGATGAGAAGAAGGCCGGAGGTTTCCTTGTCGAGGCGGTGCACGAGTTTGGGGCGGTACTCCCCGTCCGACAGGATATCGAGCATGCCATCAATATGGCGGTCGCCCTGTTTGGTGCCGCCCTGCACGGCGATACCAGCGGGCTTGTTCAGGGCAAACAGATCGTCATCCTCATAGATGACCATTTCGCGCATGAACTGCTCATCCTTGGCCGACGCCGTATTTGCGGCGCGCGCCTTCTTCTCAGCCGCTGTCGGCTGGTGTAGCGGCGGAAGGCGGACGACCATGCCGGCCTCAAGGCGGGTATTAGCCTTGGCGCGGGCGCCATCGACGCGGATCTGGCCCGAGCGCAAGAGCTTCTCGAGCTGTCCCTGCGTGACATTGAGGCGGCGCTTCACCCATCGATCGAGGCGCGTGCCGCCTTCCTTCGGGTTGACGGTTTCGTTGATGACTTGGCTGTTCATGCCAGTACCTTCCGCATGATCATCATGCCTATGAGAACAAGAGCGAGGCCCGCTACAACGGATAGGCCAGCATAGGCAATGGCGCGGGCCCAGTCGTCCTTCTGGATGTATTGCGCGATCTCAAGCGAAAAAGCCGAGAAGGTGGTGAAGCCGCCGAGGAGGCCGGTCGCAAGAAAGAGGCGCGCGCCCTGTCCGCCGCCAAGGCTTTCACCCTTGAAGGCCAGCCAGCCAATGAGCAGGCCCATGAGAAGGCTGCCGAGCAGATTGACGAAGAATGTTGCCCACGGCCAGCCGCTGAGGCCGAAGCGCACGGCCGCGAGCCCCGCCGCGTGGCGGAGGCTGGCGCCGAGCGCGCCGCCGAGAGCAACATAAAGAAATCCGTTCATCGACGGGGCTTTTACGGCGATTGGGCGGAAATTGACAGCCTGCACCCCAGCACTGACGCGGCGTCGCGTCTTGCCATCGACGCGTCTGCCGATACGCTTGTCGCCAACGTGAATGTCCGCAAAGAGACATCCGGGAGGAAGAGATGAGTTACGATCTGATTATCGTCGGCGGCGGCATTGGCGGATCCGCGATGGCGGCCACCATGGCGCGGGCCGGGAAATCCGTCCTGCTTCTGGAAAAATCGACTGAATACAAGGACCATGTTCGCGGTGAATGGATCGCGCCCTGGGGTGTCGCCGAAGTGCAGCGCCTTGGCCTCTATGACCTGCTGATGGACGCTGGCGGTCACCACATTACCAGCCACGTCACCTATGATGAAAGCCGCGCGCCAGAAGCGGCTGAAACGACAGCGATGCCGCTCGGTATCTTCGCGGCGAACGTGCCGGGCCCACTGACCATCGGCCATCCGCACCATTGTCAGACCCTGTTCGACGAGGCTGGACGCGCAGGCGCTGAAACGCTGCGCGGTGTGAATGTTACCGGCATTGAACTCGGCGCATCGCCGTCCGTCACTTTCGAGCATGAGGGGGAAACACGCACGGCGCACGCGCCGATCGTGGTTGGCGCCGAAGGGCGAATGTCGCCAACGCGCAAGGAAGCGGGCATCAAGCTGCATCAGGACAAGCCACATCACTGGTTTGCGGGGCTGCTGGTCGAAGGCGTTGAAGGCTGGGATGAAACCCGTCAGGCCATCGGCACCGAAGGCAAATTCGGCTTTCTTGCCTTCCCGCAGGGCGGCGACAGGGTCCGCGTCTATGGTGGCTATGCGCTTGAGGAAAAGGGCCGCTTTGCCGGAGAAGATGGCCCGCGAAAATTCCTTGAAAGCTTTCGCATGAACTGCGCGCCCGGCAATGAAGCCATCGCCGATGGCAAGCTCCTACTTCAACAATGACAGCTGGACCGATGAGCCATTTGCTGAAGGCTGCGTGCTTATCGGCGACGCCGCTGGCTGGAACGATCCGATCAACGGGCTCGGCCTCTCCATCACTTACCGCGATGTGCGGATCGTGTCGGATATCCTTAAAGCGACTCCACCCGGCCAGGCCCCAGACTTCAGCGAGTATGCAAGCGAGCGCGCAGAACGCATGCGGCGCCTGCGGTTCGCGGGACACCTTCAGGCCGCTCTGGACATGGAGTTTGGCGAAGACGCGCGCGCGCGCCGCAAGAGCTATCATGAGCGCAGCGCCGCCGACCAGACGCTCGGCCTGCACGGCTTCGCCATTATGGGCGGGCCGGAAAGCGTGCCCGCCGAGATCTTCACCGACGCCCACAAGGAAAGGGTGCTGAACGGATGAGCCCGATGGATATCGAACGCTTTAACGCCGACTGGCTTCAGGCCTGGACGGACAAGGACGCAGAAAAGCTGGTCGGCTTCTACTCTGCCGACACCGTCTACAAGGACCCGCAGGTCCCGAACGGTCTTGAGGGCCGGGAGGCCTTGCGCGCCTATCTTCAGACACTTTTCGGCTCCA
>LWDU01000317.1_pt1 | contig 12685 bp, 30 predicted proteins | sample 727161 | NCBI WGS metagenome assembly LWDU01 (sample SAMN04566230, study PRJNA314399) | hydrothermal vent metagenome | isolation source: deep sea hydrothermal plume seawater | place: Mexico: Gulf of California, Guaymas Basin | collected 2004-07-11 | reverse complement strand
AAGAATGACCGTTTTCGTATGCACTTGTTTCTTGATCATCTTTAAATGAATCTTCAACTTGTGATTTTGTCAAGTCTACAGAATACATCCTAATGTCAAGTTCTCCACCCATTATTCATCTCCTCCACAAATATCACAATGCCTTGGTGTTAGACCTCGAAATTGTCTTATACCAAAACATTTTCTACAATACTTGAAAATCAATTCTTTTTCTCCATATAATGTGGACATGATTTATAATGTGTATTTTGATAATTCTTGTCTAATTTTTCAGGCTTACCACATTCACAACAATATTCCCAATATTCATATTTAGACATTAGTAATTACCTCCACATTGTTCACATAGATATATTTCGGGTTCATACCCCTTGTAATGTTCTTGGTATTTCTTGAACCATTGATTGGTTGTAAATTTATGGCAATCATCACAAGTATGCAATGATCCTGTTTTATCGTGTGGGTTGTAACTAATCATCGTAATCCTCTGGGTTGTAATCTGGTTCTGGCTCATCATCACTAAATCCGTCACAATCACATTGGTTTAATTTCCTTTCTTCTTGTGTTTTCCCCCCATTAGTACAATCACAAGCATGGACAATAAATCCTTCAGAATCATATTCTATTTGATTATGATGTTCATTCCCGTTTCTTAACATTCTTAAATTATTATTCCTAACATTCTCTGCTTCGTCTGCCTCATAATGATCAGACCATAAATGTCCACAACTTCCACACGGTGGATCATCTGGCTCACACATTGCATCTGTTACTCCACATGGTAAATAACCACTCATGGTTTAATCCCCAATTGTAGGTTGCTAATTATTTGGTTGACTTTATCATATATTTCGTCATCAATCACGTCAAGTTCTGGAAGTATGTTAATTAAATCTTCTGCTAACCCTAAACACTCTCTGATACAATCATTTTGTTCCATGATATAATGATATACTTTACCCCATATAAATCAATGACAACATTCACACTTTACTATTTTGTTTCCAAACGAACAATCGGTATCCCCTGAATCAACCATTATATCAATACATTCTTTATGTCTACCTTTTTTACAAAACCAACAGATCAATATTTAATACTACGACTCATGTTTAAATTAACTCCTAAGTAATGACACTTTGAACATTGCTGTGCCGTTTCCCAACAATGTTTTCCTGTACAACCCGTACTCTTATGGGTAACACCACAAGTCTTACACCTCATCTTTGTAAACATTACCTCTTAAAATATCCTTAACCTGTGCTATAATCATTTTCAAATAAAATGTATGACCTGTCTTGAAATACTGTTTAAAATTCCATATCAAATGCTTGACTTCCCACTTGTAATTAAAACTCATACTTTTTCTCCACAATTTCTGCAAACTTCAACTCTATTTTCTGATTCGCCATCAAACTCATAATCTTCATCTATTGGAAATCCAATGTGATCACATGGTAATCTTCCAAGTCTTTCCTCTATTATATCTAATCTGGTTAATATCTCTTTGAACCAGACATTGTAATCTGGAGTTGGTTCAGGTTCAGGTGTTGGTTCAGGTATTGGTTCATCACTCATGATCTATCCTCATACTTTTCCAATTCTTTTCCACAAGGTATGTTAATTTCGTGCATTCTGCAAATATATGCCAAGTTATCATTTACTTCCTTTGCTCCCATTGACTTTATCAAAGATTTTAGCAATTCAAGTGGTTCGAATGAATGTTCAATCATCTGCTCCATTGCTATGTAATTTAATTCTCTTGAATCAGTCATTGAGATAACTCCAAATCTATTGTAAACTCCTTACGACAATCATCACACCACCATGACCAACTTTTATGAATTGTGTCATAACCACATTCGTTTGAAATCTTTCTTGTAGAAAGACCACTATTACAATTAGGACAGGTTTTATACTTTATATCCATTTTCCTTCCTCCACGACATTGCATTACGTTCTAATATTGCCATTCTGTCATATCTCCATTGTAATCTTGCAGTAGAAACAGCACGATATAATCTTTCTCTAACTTCCATTTCTTTTGGAAATTTTATTATTTCAGAATTTACAAGTTTGACTTGTTCCTTTCTAGACATCTTTTTCCAAAGTTGTGGATTTAACCAACAAGTATCTGCTTCTGCACGTTCAATTCTAAGTTTGGTTTGTTCTCTCTCTTTTAAAAGTTCCATTTGTTTTTTATATTTTTTGGTTAATTCATCAGTCATCTTCTTCCTCCTCTACCTCTTCAGTAAAAAACCCAGAATATAAATCAACGTATTCTTTAGCTATGTGTTCTGGCATTGTATAATCTGCCATTAGAAAGTGTATCAAGTCCTCATTGTGAACCTGTCCACCATTAATAATTCTCTTATCAATCTCCTTTTCAATTGCATCTAATGTTTCAATATCATTCATGTTTTTGCTCCAATACGTCAAATCCCTCATCTATTGTTGGTTGCTCGTACATTTTAAATTGTTTATCAATTACATCTTGGGGTATTTTTTTTCCTTCCATTTTCTCTCTTTGTGTTAACCTATCTAGTATTACTTCCTTATTTAAATCAAACACTATCCCCTTTAATATCACTTGTACTCCTATTGAATCAGCAAACTCTCTGATTTTTATTATAAGTTGTTCTCTACTCCTAACGGTTAAATTGGTTCTGTCAATGATAAAGTCCTCCCCTTGAGATATTGCTTGGTTAATTTCTGAATAAAATCTGTTATTAAGATCTCCAAACATTCCAAGTAATTGAATTTGATCAAATGCCTCATTATATCTTACCCCCAATTTTTCAGCATAAGTATCGATAAATCTGTCTGTACTACAGATCCTTTGTCTTAATTTGTTTGCATAAGTAGATTTACCTGATCCACTTATTCCAATCATAATTATTATCATCACTTAGTATATACCATTACACATATTTAATCTTTTACTTTGTACTTTTGGAGGAAACAAGACAAGTGCATATAATATCTTCCTCTGGAAGAATCGAATAGTACAACATATTCTTCAGGTTCTTGAGAGTAAAACTTTTGTTTACAGGAATCGCACTTCATCTGTATTCTGACATATTTAGAAATATACTCTTGGATAATTCTTCATAACCATTTTTTATTATATTACCTGCCGATACCCCCACCTTATCATCCATTGTTGTTGGGTTATCAATACCAAGTAAAAGAATTGTTGGGTTTTGATCAAGTACAGTTCCAATTAAACTATTTATTGCAAATACAAAGTTATCATGATGTATAATAGGAATTGATAAATCTTTCATAACCTCTTCATTAATTTCTGACCATGAAGGATTTGGGTTATTTGTGAGAAACTTTACACTAATGGATAGAATGGAATTTATTAATTTATTGTTTATTTTAAATAATCCTCCCTTTTCAATTTTTACAAGACCATGTGTTTCTAATAATTTTAAACAATCTTCTGCGTGTGCAGTATATTCGTTTTCTTCAGTATTCATTGATTAGATCTACCATTATGCCGTCTATCATATTTACCATTATATACGTCTTTCATTTCACATAACTGACAAATTTTACCAGAGTATGCTGGTTTACCACACTTGTTACATTTTGACAGGTCACGCAAATACTGTTTACCAGAAAATGATTTTTTTAACCCACAAACAAAAAGTATTAAACAGTTAGTCAATGGAATCAACCAGATCTTCTATATCATTAATTATATCATCAATCAGTTCCAACTGTTCATCGGTTTCAGCCCAAATGATTTTCCCTTTGGTTTGTTCTAAAAGGTCTTTGACTTGGTCAAAAATAGGATCTTCATCTACAGTATATTTTACTCCACCGATGATTAATGTGTCCATTATTTCTTTGGGGATTTCTGTTTATTTAAATCTTTTACCTGTCCTCTTAGAATAGTTACTACTAGAATAGCCATTACGAATGAACATAATAACGATACATTAATTCTATACTGATGTTCATAATAATCCAATGCCTCATACATTAGAGTTGCCATGACCATTGTGATCAAAAAAATTGCTACTATTGTTAACAAGTTGAGATTATTCAATACGATTCCTCTTTTAAAATAACAGCATTGGTACATTTTATACAATGGAATGTTTTCCAAATTTTATTGTTTTGAGTTTGTGACGAAAGTCCACACATCTCTTTAGAACATCTAATACAAATTATGTTTGACTTCATTTAGATAATTCATCCGAAGCGTATGTTTCAAAAAATTTAGGTATCCATGCGTGTATAAATAATGCAATACTTAATTTCATACTTCTACGCCAATGTTGTGTGTATGACATATCATTGTCTTTAAGGTGTCTCATTTATAATTTTAAGACTGGTTACCTCTATTAAGTGTTGTTTTATGAGATATGCTTTCTTTGGAGAATAATCCCCTTTTGCTGTAAACACTACAGAACTTAACTTGTTATTCTTTATGATATGTCTAATTCTTTCGGGTGTTGTGAATATGTATTTCTTACCAGTATAAAATACCCATATCGTTGACTTTGTTGTACTTAGTGCTGATGGCATACCATTAAACTCTATCTCTACTACTAAGTTACCTGTCTGTAGTGATTTTTGATCTGATTTTACTTCTACCCCCTCATTAATCTCAGGTATAAAAATATCCCACCCCTTGAAATATCCCTCTTTTTTGTAAGCCTTTGGATATATTTTTTTTAACATACCCAATACCTTGAACTCTATTGACTCCCCAATTTCGAGATCACGTTTAAATGTATTTTTTGAATCCCATAATGGGTGGTCGGTATTACCTTCAATCATTTTTCCATACTTCCAGTATAGTTGTTGCTCCACATTGTTTTTCTTGTTTTATCGAATTACCGAAATACATTCTAATGGAACAATTTTTTAACTCAAATGAACTACAGTTATACTCTGAATCTTTTTCCAAATCCCATACAATAATTGGAGATCCTGTCTTTTTTAGTGTCTTTTTGTAACGTATTCTAAAGTCTGGTTGTCTCAATATCTTTTCACTACTCGTCTCTTTTTAGATTTTGGGGTGGTTCTTATCTTAGATTTACAACAAAAACACTTGTAACCACTTACATCCTCCCTACTAAACGTCTTGTTACATAGGCTACAAAAACACATATGTCCTGAACTATATGAAACCCATCTACCAACGGACTTGTATGAATCACAAATATTTTTACAACAATTCATTGTGTATTCATTAAATGAACCCTGTTATAAACTAACCAATTAGTTGGTTATTAAAATGATCAAGTTCTAGGTACAACATATTAGCCGTATCAAGATCTCCTGTCATCTTGAAGTGTAAGTCTGCCAAATCCCTCAAGTCTTGATCTGTGAGTTTTGATGTGAAAATATCATAACAATTAAACATTATATCATCTAAATTAGAATATCCTTTTGAAATTAGGTTGATCATTTTTTGTTTTGTGTCTTCTGAACCCATGAATACTGTAAGGTATACCCTTTAATAAGTTTAACTTTAAAAAAATAAAAAAATTATAAAGATTTTATTACTTTTTGGATGAATGGGGAAAAGTTTCCACCTTCTATTCCAGAGAATATCATCTTTACTGCTTCACTATCTCTAGCGAATTTGCTGAAACCCTTTGAGTGTTTTTTACACATCTTCACAGGATCTCCTAGTTGTGATCTTATTCTTCCTGAATGGGTTGCAAGAGAAATTGAATTGTCTTGCACGATACAAAGATCACACAATGTTAATTTGACCATTTCACTTAGTATATACCAATAGGTACTTATTAATGTATTGATTTGGAATAAAAAAATTGAGAAGTTACTTTAACTCTTCACGTTCAAGTTCTGTTAACTCTCTCAAAAAATCTGTTGTTACTGGAATACTGTTTTCAAAGGATATATTGTGATCAATACCAAACGCTGTATCCATTCTATTTTGTAGATGTTCATGTGACCATTCACATACGATCTCTTTACATTTTGTACATCTTACAATACTTTGCACTTCATCTGAACTAACAACTTCTAAAGATTTGTGTGTACATGACATAATAATTAAGTTAAGAAAGAATTGTATAAAAGTATTGTTTTGTGGACTTTGTCAAATTCCGTCAATAAACATAATGAAATGTTTTTCGACCTCCACTATATAGTTTGGATTCACTTCAACAACACCAATACTTAATAAGTGGTATTGGGCGTACTCTTGTAGGTATCCATCTTCGGGGGAATATTTGTCTTGCATCCATTTAAATAGTTTTCCAAGTTTCTTAATATCAACATCTGGGGTTAGTATTGATAACTCTGTCATTACAAACACTGTGAGAAATATCTCTTCCCTGTTTAACGGTTGTTTTTGTTTGAACAGTTCTTTCCCCTTTTCAATACCATATTCTGTCAGTCTCCTTGTCTTGCCAAACGAACAAATCATCTTCATTACTATACTTGTAAATTTTGGGTTGTCCATTGAAATTGATTCAATCTCATTAACAATACTATCCAAATCATCCATTTGATAATAGAGCAATGATTATCTCTACACATTATTGTTATTTTAATATATCGACCTAAAAGGTCGTTTCTAGTATTTTACACCATATTCGTTACTTAGTAGGTAATGTGACAAATTGGTATCATTGATTATAATATCTGCTATGTATCTACCATACTTTCCTTTCTTGTATACTTGTAGTATAATGTCTTTTCCTTCTATTAATGATCTTACCACTTCCTTTACCTCTAATCCCCGTTTTTTTTGTGTGCCTCTAACTTCGGGGGTATTTATTCCTCGTAATCTTATTCTCTCTTTTATCTTTATTGAAAATCCTACATCTACCTCACATACCATTGTATCCCCGTCCACTACACGTAAAACCTTTGCCTTATACTCATACATTGTTTAATCTTTGTACCATACCATCATAATAATCTTTCTCTTTCTCAATAAGAATATATTTTCTATTTGTATTATTACAAGCAACCCCTGTTGTTCCACTACCAGCACAACAATCTAAAACAGTATCTCCCTCATTGGAATAAGTCTTTATTAGATATTCAAATAGGGCTACAGGTTTCTGTGTTGGGTGCATACCTTTAGACCAATGACTGGGAAAATATAACACATCTTGTGGCTGTCTTATTCCCATGTCAGGTTTTCTAGTCATTTTGCCTGAGAATTGCCCTGCAACCCATTCTGAATTGTTCACATTCTTTCTTTTATCACGGTATTTTTCTGACACTTCATAAGTTTGAGCATTATATGTGGGGTAATTTTTATAAAAAATCAACACTTCCTCATGTATCTTACTTGGCATTTTTTTGTTAAGTAACGGATTTGATATTCTAGTCTTTACCCATATCAGTTTGTATTTGAAATTGTCAATATTTGACATTATTAATTTACTTGTAAATGGTTCTATTGAAGTCAGAATAACCACCCCATCATCTTTTAAAACATGATTAAAACAATCCCATAGTTTTCTAATATCAATTTCTTTATCCCATTCCTTAATATTTTTTCCATAAGGTAAATCTGTAAGTATCATATCTACCCCACCTTTTGACATCTTTGGCATTTCCTCTAAACAATTGCCATTTATTATGCTCATAATACTCAGTTGAATTGTACCAATATAAACTCACCTAAAAGATTCTGGATTGTTTCTAATATATCCAGTTGATGAATACACATTGATGTTTTCCTTTAACTGATCTAATATAACGGCATCTAATTCATCTGCACTCTCTATTGCTTCTTCTAAATTATCAAAGTCATAATAATCACGTCCTTCCCCCACAACAGCATATCTGAATCTTTCTTTATCAGTAAATGGTTTAACTCTCATTGTTCTTTCTACAATACCATTAAGTGTTACACGTAATATAAATCAACTTTTAGTAAAGTAGTCGAAGACTACTCTTATTTAACTGTTAAAAACCGTACAGTTTATCCGTACAGTTAAAAAAGTTTGCAGTGGTCACTAAGTTGATTTATAATGGTTGGAGTGGGTGATCATTTCCCACACAGGAAGTCCTCGCACAACCTGATACATACTATAAGGTATATGCTATTAATAAATGTGTCTCCCTATTGGTTGTTTTTTGATTCTCTTTTCTTTTTCTCTTTTTCAGTTTTTATTTTTGCCAATTCCAATTCTTCGTTAGTATGTTTAAATTTCTTCATATCGTGATAGCATGAAACACTTTAATAAGTGTTATATTGATACATAATTCCAATACTGTTTAATCTTCTGAGCTTGTAGTGCATAGATCAGTGACATTAAACTATCTTTAGGGTGGTTGAACTCCTTACGTGCTTTTTGTCTAGGATCTGTACCATCCCCTTTTTCCATTTTATCCAAGTCTTTTCTTGTTAAACTTGTCAAGTCATGTATTAGGAACTCTGTGTCTTCCTCATGATCAGGATGAAATGGTATCATAAATTTAGGTCTTTGAGTATTTTCGTTTAATGGTGTTACTGGGTGTAGTGATACTTCATCTAAAAAGTCAACAAATTCTTGTATACTGTTTGTTTTGTCTAGTCTAATAGATTCCCTGACCTCCCCATGTTCATCTACCTTTTTGGCAAACTCTAATAATGGTTTGGTATCATCTCCTATTGATCTACTTCCGTAAAACTTACTACTACTAACTCCATCAAATAGTCTACCTGTTGTTCTATTTGCTCCACCATCCTGTATTAATTTTACCTGAATTGCTCCATAACCCAAGTCTCCTACACCTATATCACAGTTTGCATCCTTGAATATTTTGTTGATATATTCTGCTTGATCCAATTGATTCTCTGCTGGTCTTACGTCTATGAATGCTAATTGGTATCTGTCGGATACGTTTCTGTTTTCTTCTGTTGGTGTTATTATCCATTTTATCATTATACTAATAACTGTTTGTGATGGGTTTCCAGAACCAAAGTCTACCCCCATACTTATTTTTACCTTGTTGCCGTATTGTTCTTTTATTTGGGCAATTTCATACGGCTTTAATAGTTTTAGGTAACGGTAAGGCTTCATGCATTTTTCTACCATTTCTACTGTAATTGGTCTTCTTTGTGCTTTGTAAAATTCGCCAACAACGTGACTTGCATACATTGAAGAGGAAGAATGTTTTCGTTGATACTCTATGGAAAATTGAGGATCTATACCATACTGATTAATTGCAGAATCCATTGTAAGTGGAATTGTTGGAAATATTTCTTGAGGTAGGTGGTATCCATGCCAATGTGACGTTTGTGGACTTGTTTGTGTCCAATGTCCTTTTAATACTTCTTTTAGGTATTCTCCCACTAATAACTGTTGTTTACCGTCTACTACACCAAATTGTAATCTATCTCTCCATTCTAGATCATCATATATCCACTCTCTTTGATCTGTTCTCCTCCATAATTCTTCGTATGGAGATCCAGCCTCTCCCCCAATTCCACAGACTGTAATTTTTCCGTGTGTTTGCATCATGGTCATGACTACCCTCTCAAAGTGTTGAATGTCTTGATATTGTGCCTCATCTAACATGACATGGCTCAATGACTTTCCTTCCACGTGCTTGTATTGATTATGGTCTGTGGTAATATAAATTGTACTACCGTTCTTTAATGAAATTTCTCCTACGTTACCCCTACCAAAACGGGGGAATTGTGCCAATATAGGATTACCCTCAAACGTACCTATCTGTAATTTCTGTCTACTGAATCCTGACTTGTTAATATCATCGAATGTAACATAACATACTTGAACATTTTGTTGACTTGTTGCTTCTTGTGCTAGTATATCTGTTGTATATGTACTTTTGAATATCTGTCTCCCCCCAATAATGAATTTGTTATTTTGGGGATCTTGGTATATATGCTCCCAAAAAGGTGCTACTAAAAATGAACGTGGTCTACCTTCTACTAAAGGTCGAGCCTCTTTAATCCATTGTATTGGATCTCTTGGAAGAGTGGGTAATGTTGTTCGTTGTTTTGCTCTAAATGGTTCTAGTTGTTTTTCTAAATCTCTCAAAAAATTAGAACTCATGGTACTAACTTTTTACCTTCCTCTTTATTTAAGTTATCTTCAACCTCCTTCAAGAATAGTGCATTTGTATCATCATAAATTTTGGGTGTTTCATCTACCATAATTACCCCGTCAATTGGATCTGGATGATCTTCTTTAAAGTCTCGGATTTCTTCCGTCTTTTTATCAAACTCGGAAACCAACTCCTGTATTTCCTTTGCAGGAACTTTGTCTAATTCCTTTAGTGGTTGTGGACTATTCTGCCTAATAAACGAATCCATTGCCCATACAACCTCTGTCTTGGATTGAATATCTGTTGACAATTTTTCAGTATCTCTTATTGTTCGTTCATAATTTAATTTAGAATTATGATATTTAGAATCTAAATCTGCTATTACTTGTAACATTTGTACACGTGCCATGTGTTTACTTGGATCTATTCCATTTAATTCTTGTATCATTAATTCCTTGTTATATTCATAATTTTGTTCTAATTGAATTAAAGCGTTATTACATCTGTTTACTGTAGTTTTAAATGTGCGTAGAGTATTATGAAATTCTATAATAAACTCCCCGTTCATCAAATCTGCCAAGATATTTCGTGCCTCATTACGAACAGTTTTCAAGGCTCTATAAGCAGTACGTTCTGATATTCCTAATGTCTCGGCTATTACCTTTGGAGAAGTTATTCCGTATTCCTCTCGTAACTTTCTTATTTCTTTAAGTCTGTTTTGTTTTGCCCTTTTTCTCCCCATACTTATCAACTATACCGATACAGCGTAGTATATAAATAGATATGATCGAGTTCATGACTAATTATGACAAATATGACAATTAAGAATAAAAAGTATCAATCATTACATGAGGACTTTCAAAGGTAACAAAATTATCTGGATTTTTTGAGTATTTTATAATATGTCTATCCATTTCATCAATGTCATTGGTTTTAACCATACATCCAGCACAATGGTATCTATTATTGTCAAATCTATCTTTTATAGCCTGTGCTTTTCTTTCTTTTTTTAATTTACTTTTCCATGAAGTTCGTGCATTATCACCATAATTCATAATATACATTATATTATACGTTTAATAAATATATCGATTCTTATATACTAATTTATCTATCCTGAAGGACATGCTGACCAACCACAATCCATACAGGTTAGGCAACCTCCATGATTCATAATGTCTTTAGCCTTACATTCAGGGCATTCGTCTATGTTCATTGATCCCATTATGTTACTATATCCAGTGTACCTTATATTAAGTTTTAGTCCTAAACTCCCCCCGTTTTTTAGATTCACTACACTTATATGTACTGTTAGGTATACATAAATTGCTGAGGTTTCGAACTTAAACCGTAAGAGAAGCGAAAGCGATGACTATGGTTTTTAGTGTGAATCTTTGTGAGACTGGTGTCAGTAGCATCTTCTGAATCGAATACAGGGGTGTTTCCGATCCTAATCCCAGTTAACAGGGAGCAAAAGTAGCACTACCTCTTCCTATTACTTCCAAATACTTGCTTCAAATGATGTATCGTTCATTATTCCCTTAAACGTTCTTAAACTTGGATTTCTCGTACCAGTAACCATTCCACAGAATATGTGTTTTACTCCACGTTCATGTAAATCCCTCATTGTGATATAATGCATGAATGCACCTATTCTCTTTTTAATTTCTTCTGGTATCTTATAGTCAACAATCATGTGGTTTATTCCTTTGTTTACAATTTGATGTCCTACAATCCCCCGTTTTTGTGGACTTAATATATAGACTATTAATCCTACTGGAAATCCGTCATATTCAAACAGGTAATATTCTGAACTATCAGTATTCCAATACTCATGTTTGTTTATTCCATTTGCCAATGTTTTGGATAAGAACCTACTACCCTCAACCTCACTTTTCCACCGTGTGAACGCATTGTTGATTTGTTCAACGGAATCATCATGATGTTCAAGTTTCCTGTATGTAAGTAATGGGTTTTTTAATAGTCTATTAACCCCCCTCTTTGTCCTCCATCCGTTACGGTCAATCTTTGTGAAATTGTTGATCACGTCTGAGTAATAGTTGTATGTCATGATTTTGGAATCTAGTTCAAATTTATCTGCAATTAATTCTGACTCTGGTTCAATACATAACACCTTTTTGCATAATTTTTTCTCAATTATCTTGTTGAATACAAGTTTTTCCTTATCCTTATCACCACTCATACTAATGGGCAACCCATCCATTCTGTTGTATCTATGTTGGAATAATGATACATACTTCATAAATATTATGACATCATCAACCACCAATACCTTTCTTTGCCAGTCTTTTTTTATCAAGTGGTATTCATGTGAATATTCTGCTGGAAGAATGCCTTCATACCCGTATCTCTCATATCTCTCATTGTTATAATAATCAATGTATTTTTTTGACTCAATATCATCAAGTCTCATTGCCTTTTCCTTGTATAATTCATTTGAATCGACAGTGTCAAGTTCCTCAAACTTCATTATTCTACATCTAATGCATTTTGGTGGAAAGGTCTTTGTTCGTGTTCTTCCTTAGTTGAACCTCGATAATCAACACCACACATTTCACATATTGTTGTTTCTATTGTGTTTTCTTTAGGTTTTTCTACTGATTTTTCTTCCTCTGTTTGGATGTTTGGTGTGGTATCTCTAGTTATCATATCT
>LWDU01042558.1_pt1 | contig 12700 bp, 13 predicted proteins | sample 727161 | NCBI WGS metagenome assembly LWDU01 (sample SAMN04566230, study PRJNA314399) | hydrothermal vent metagenome | isolation source: deep sea hydrothermal plume seawater | place: Mexico: Gulf of California, Guaymas Basin | collected 2004-07-11 | reverse complement strand
GTGGTGATGGCTCGCACCACATCTAAGAGAGACAGATTTTCATCATCTCTGCTGGTCGCGGCCACTCCAGTTCGCCCGCTGGAATCGGTGATTTCCCAGCCGTTGGGAGCCAGCATCGGATAGACACTCTGGTCCTCGAACATCGCCACGGTTTCCGCATGGGCACGCACACGATCCCCGATCTCAGGTGCCGGATCCTGCGCCGGGCCGCACAACACCATGACAGATCCGCCACCACTGGTGAGATAACTGAAGAACAGATTCCCGGGTGGCACCGTACCCTTCTCGACCTTGTCGGGGCGAACGGTCGCCTTCCAGCGACGAGTGAGGGAGCCATTGCTCTCGGCGATGAGACGGTGTTCGATCGCCACAACGGTACCGGTGACGATCACCGATGAGAGCTGTTGTAATTGTTCCTTCGTATACGGGATTTTCCCCGCCTCGAGAAACGCTGGAGTCGTTGCGATGAAGATCCAGCAGATGAGAACCGGTGCGAGCAGTCGATGGCTACACAACGATGAAATGAAGAGCGGTGAGTCGAAATGGGATTGCCGCATATTTTCCTGTTCAGAGAATCGTCCGATGTCAGCGTCGGGCATTCAGCATCGTGTCATGTCTTTGATCTTAGTCTCAATTGCCGATGACGGGAACAGAGATGTTGGAGCCGGGAGCCATCTCGATGGCATCCAGGTGACCGGTGATGGTTTCATCTCCATCTTTGATGATGGCGTGAATGTGTAGATTCGATCCGTGATGGGTCGCCGGTGATTTGTGCTTTCGATCTGGACAGCGGAAACGAATCTGTTGGTGATTCGGGCATCATGTATTGTCTTGACGAAGATAGACGAGATCATTGCGACGACATTGAATGAAAGAGTCTGCTCAGTGATGGTGTGATGCCATCGACTGCCCATTGTTATTCAGGTTGGAGACGTATTGTTAGTAGTACCAAGTTTTCAAGTCCGGTTTGGAATGGGATTCGGATCTCTAGAAGTGATACTAACCGATTCGGATCGGGGCAAAATGGAATCAAGGTCGCCTCAGTTCCTTTTCAACTTCTTCCCCTTCTCATCGAGGAAGGGATTCGGTCTTCTTGCATCCTTCAAGGGAGGGTCTCATGTCCAGATATAGTCTTCTTGCGTGTTTTGTAGTTCTTCTCCTGGGTTCATCTGCTCTTGCAGATGATGACGTTTCATTCCTCAACTTCACCCTGGTCGATCCGCTTCCGGAGTCGATGATCGGTGATCCCGTGGACGACACCGAAGTGGAGATGGAACGGATCGATGGTGGTGTGGTGATCGAAGGGGAAACCTCGGGGTTGCTTCCGGATCATGCGTATACCATCTGGGCTCTCGTCTTCAATAACCCGGCTGGGTGTAACGAAGGCTGTCAGATCGCCGATGACATCGGTCCTGATTCAGGCTTCGCAGCGCTGTGGACCGGCATAGGATTCGTGGCGGACGAAGATGGGGAAGCAGAGTTTGAAGCGGTCATGATGGAAGGTGAGCCCGCGGGAGAGGTCCTGATGGGCGCTGGTCTGACCGATGCGGAAAATTGCGAGATTCACCTCATCGTTCGTTATCACGGCCCTGCAGCATACGGTAATCCTGAACTGCTGGAGGCGCAGATTAGCACTTTTGGGGGCGGTTGCGAGGAGTTCGGTTGCGACGATGTTCAGTACGCCGTACTGGTAGCCGACGATGATGACGATGATGACGATGATGACGATGATGACGAAGACGACGAAGACGACGAAGACGACGACGACGATGATGATGATGATGACGACGAGTTCGAATTTCTTGAGTTCATGATGGGGAGTCCTCTCGAGAGCTCGGCTTCCGGAAATGCCATCGGTGGATCCAAGATCGAATTCGAACAATTTGAGGACGGCTTTTTTATCGAGGGGGAGACCTCCCAGCTAGAGCCTGGATTCACCTACACCATCTGGGCCGGAGTTTTCAATGATCCAGGAGAATGTGATGGGGACTGCGACATCTCCGATTTCGGTGTCGAAGGGTGGTCGATCTTGTGGACTGGTGTTGGCCTGATTGCAGATGAAGATGGAGAACTCGAGTTCGAAGCGCTGGTCATCGAAAACGAACCTGCCGGTGAGATCGTCACCGGGCCTGGCCTGACCGACATGGACAATGCCGAGATTCATCTGTTCGTTCGCAGTCATGGACCGGCATCGGATGATCCAGAGGTTCTGGAGGCTCAACTCAGCCAGTTGATGGGAGGGTGCGACATCTACGGCTGTGGTGTTCCCCAGTATGCAGTGCTGGTTGCCGGAGATTGAGCCGGTGGCTCAGTAGCGGGGCCTGGTTTCTTTGACGACCGGAACCGAAAGGGTAGCACCTTCGGCCATCTCGACCTCATCGAGATGGCCGGAAATCCACTCATCTCCAGCGCCGTTCACGATGATGGCGTGGATGTGTAGATTCGATCCGTGATGGGTCATCACTCCATGTTGATCTCTGGCGAAGAAGCCGACCACCCGCAGTGCTGTCGATGCGCCATGCTGCCGCCACGGTTGATCCTCTGGAGCCAGATCTGGTGTCGCAACGGGGCAGTACCCGTTGATCACGTGAATCTGGTAACTACTTGCGACTCCCTCGATGAAAAATGGAAAGGGTTTGTCGGTGTCGATGCCGTGAGATCTGGCGACCTCCTCGATGGACTGCTCGAGTGAAGGTGAGTTCGGGAGCGGGTCTTGATGCCAGGTTTTGACATGAGAAAGCGTCATCAGGGTCGCAGAACCGGGGGTTGCCTCATCTCTGGTGGTGGTAGCGCGGATGCCATCGGGTGTGGTGGCGACGAAGATCTGACCATCGAAGACGGTGATCTCTCCCTCTAGATCGGTCAGTGCGCCAACGCCGATGGCATGAGGCTGCTGGCGCAGCTCTGCGAAAGAAATGCGCGATTGTGTGTTTCCCATCCGCAGCACATCTCGCATGCCGCCGTACTGCTCGACGAGATCGTGACTGCCGGCACAGCCGCAAAGGGAGACGCCAAGGGAGACACCCAGGATCAAGAAACGTATCATTCTGTAGGTCCTTTCAAACATTGAACAGGAAGTGACACACATCCGCATCTTGCATGATGTATTCCTTGCCCTCGACGCGTAATGACATGGGAATTCAAAACCCACTAGATGGTTTCTTTAGCCTGTTGACTTGGCGATATAGTCTATCAGCAAGTGGTTGAGTTTCTTCCGAATAGTGGCAACGACAGTGGCAGTTGGGGCATAGTGCGACAGCATTTTTAGTATTATCGAGTCCGCCTTCGGCAAGGAATTGAACATGGTGCACTTCAAGATAGAGATGCCCATCCGGACGACGAAATGGGGCTGCTGCTAAGCATAACTCGCAGGTGCCCCCTGCAAGCCTAAGAATCGTTGCAATGACACCTGCATTCCGTTTGTATGAAGATGCTGTTTTCTCAGACTTGTCTGGAGGCGTGTCAGACCCTGTGAAGGCCTCGTCAAGCAGATCACTATTAAGTAATAGATCATTTACTCGATTCTCTAGAATCTCATCGTCGTCAGTAGGAACGGTGTGTTTTGAAACCGGTTCAAACCCTGCATCTGCAAGCAGTTTGAATGCCCGAGTTCCTTTCCCCGCTCTAATGGTACCTGGGCTTACAATTTGGTGCCCCATCTCTTCCAGTGCAAATGCGACCACTGCAGGTGGTGGGTAACTTCGATCATTCACTACGACATCGTATGTGTGAGATGCTTTGTGAGGTGCGGGACCATCTCTGTCGATCCTATCTATTGACAGTTGAATTTTGTCGAAGGGGATCTCGGTCGGGAAATGCACACTCTGTTTCTTGTTCGTCTCTTGGCGGCCCGATAGACGAAGTCCTTTTTCTATGCGTTCTAAGGCTATCTGCGTCACCGTGCCGCCGTCAGAATAACAACTCTTATCCCATTTTTGATCTAGCGATTTTACAATGTGTTTAGCAAGCCCGTGCTTCGTTTCCTCGCCCAGAGGGGATAATCCTAAGGAGTTGGCGACGTCCTCAAAGAAACTCATAGGCGCTGTGCTTCCCTTTCGGACATCATGCGGGAGTATGCCACACAATTTACAAATTCTATGCATCAGTCCTTCTTTGGTTGACTTGTCTACAGGGCTGATTTGGGAAGGCTCGAATCGTTTTATAGCAGCCTCAATCATGGGGTACACATTCGCGCCCACATTTTGGCGTGGCTTATAGCCGTTGATGTACTTATTGCCAGCATCGTTCAATACCGTTGATATGTTACACATTCGCATCTCAATGGAACACCGACTGCGCGAGGTAAGTTCTTCCTCGCGCAGCTGCCTGTTGATCTCCGCTTTATTGTAGTTCTCTCCTCGAATTTCTTTGTTTAGCATTCCTAGATAGGCTTTTACGGAAGAATCAATCTCTTCCTGGGACCAATCAGAATCCGCCAAATCGACTCTCCTCTCAAACATTGAACAGGAAGTGACACACATCCGCATCTTGCATGATGTATTCCTTGCCCTCGACGCGTAACTTGCCCGCCTCGCGGATGGCCTTTTCCGATTTGTACTCTTGCATGTCGGCGATCGAGTAGATCTCGGCGCGGATGAAGCCGCGCTGAAAGTCGGTATGGATGACACCGGCGGCTTCCGGTGCGGTGGCTCCCTTGGCCACGGTCCAGGCGCGGATCTCCTTCTCGCCGGCGGTGTAGAAGGACTGCTGCCCGAGCAGTATGTAGGTGGCACGTGCCAACTTGGCCAGTGCCGGTTCATTCATGCCGTAGTCGGCGAGCATCTCGAGGCGATCGGCTTCTTCCAGTTCCGACAACTCCTCCTCGATCCGGGCGCAGACGGGAACCGCTTGACTGCCGCGTTCTGTGGCCAGTTCACGCACCGATTTGGCCATGGCTCCTTCACCGAGTGCGTCGTCATCGGCGACGTTCATGACGAACATCTGTTTCTTGGTGGTGATGAGTCCGAGTCCCTTGAGCACACCGGGTGTACGCGGATCGGATCCAAGATCGACCTCTCGGGCGGGGCGGCCTTCCGCCAGTACCGGTTGTAACTTTTCCAGCAGCGCCAGTCGTAGGATCGCTTCATCTTCGCGACTGCGCGCCGCACGCTTCGCTTTATCGAGGGCACCTTCGACCGTCTGAAGATCTGCCAGCACCAGTTCGATTTCGATGGTTTCGATGTCTCGCAACGGATCGACCGTGCCATCGACATGGGTAATCTCTTCGCCGCCCGGGGCTTCCTCGAAGCAACGCACCACCTGGATGATGGCATCGGTTTCACGGACATGGCTGAGAAACTTGTTCCCGAGACCCTCTCCGGTACTGGCACCTCGAACCAGACCTGCGATGTCGACGATCTTCAACGAGGTGGGAATCAGTTTCTGCGTCTCGATGTGGTCACGGAGGATGGCAAGTCTGGGATCGGGAATCGGCACGACACCGATATTGGGTTCGATGGTGGCAAAGGGGTAATTGGCCGCGTGAGCCCCGGCGGCGGTCAGCGCATTGAACAGAGTCGACTTGCCCACATTGGGCAATCCAACTATTCCGGCTTCCATCTTTGTAACTCCTCAATACTGGATCCAGTTTGCTGATCGGTCCTGGTCGATCAGAAATCGACGATCAGTGTCGATGATGACGTATCAGGATAGCGTGGAATCGACTCGTTGGCTGTCAATTTGGGTCGTATTCCTCCAACAACATCGTGCCATATTGCCCGATGAACTGCTGGATGAACTAATCGGCATTCATTTAATGGCCGGGCGCTCGATCGTCCTTGGTCGGATCTCGGGGACCACCTGCTGACCATCGACTACTCCCGGTTGATGGGCGACTCCCACCTGTTCGGGAGATTTTCCGACCCACTCGGTCTTCTTGCCTGCGATCTGCACCGAGCCACTTTTTGGATCAAAGGTCAAGGTCGTGAATAGTGCTTCTCGATAGGGGCAGGTGTGACCGATCCACGGGTGGGCTGCGTGAACTTCTGCGGGATAGCTGATATTTTTGTGACCTCCTCCGACCCATTGGTAGGAGGCGGAGTTGATATGCAGGTGAGCGACATCACCGGTACGAAGCAGCTCATCGATGTGAGTATGACCGTTGATGACGAGAACGATTCGATCGGTAGCAGTGTTGAGAATCTTTTGCACCTGCTCGGCATTGTCGATGCAGGATGGCCCTGCCAGTGGCTGGTGGCAGACGACCAGCATCGGACCCTGGTGATTCTCGAGTTGCTTCTTCAACCACTCCATTTGCTCCTCGCCGATGTGAGACGGATAACCACCCTTGTGTGCGGGATGTCGCTCGTTGCCATCGAGGACGATCAAGCGAAGGCCCTTCACATCCTTGGTGTAGTAACGACTCTTCATCTGCCACTCCTCGAGCAGCTGATCAAAGCTCACGCCGCCGTCGGTGTCGTGATTGCCGATGACATGGAGTGCCAGTGGGTGAGCCTTCTGGAACTGTTCAACGATGGGACGGTTCTGTTTCTTGGCCTGGGCGAAGTCTCCCATCTGAACGATGGCATCGGGGGGATCTGCAGCCATCGCCTCGAGAAAGGCATCGAGTCTGGCCGGGGCGTCATGCATCACATCGTGGTGAAGGTCGGCGATCAGGCCGATCCGCACCGGTTTGGCCAGGCGTCGGGTGGCTGCGTGTGCCATCGACGGTAGTGCCAGCGAACAGGCGGCGGCTCCCACCACCTGGATGAATCGACGCCGTGGAAGGTGCATATGACCTGATTGCGAATCGTAGTATTGCGCGGCCATGGTTCTCTCCCTGCAACGAGTCCGAGGATGCGACTTCAGGGTAATCGATGGAAGACCGTGCCACGAGAAGCCTCTGCTTCGCTTCAACGCTGGCGCGCGGCTGCGAGATGTGGCATTTCTTCAGATCTCAACTTAGAATCTCCTGTCCGGCAGATCTGATCTGTCCAGTTCTCTGCCTCGGTGAAGGAAAGCAGGTGAATGATGGAAACTACTGGTTTTTCCCTGGGCGGGTTGATCCCGATGTTGATCATCGGTTTCTTTGTGGTGATTCCGCTGATCGTGCTCTTCTGGGGTGTTCGGATCTACAATCGATTGGTCTCGGGGCGCAATGGATTTGAAAACGCCTTCGGGCAAATCGATGTGCAACTGACGCGCAGGTACGATCTGATTCCAAACCTGGTGGAGACCGCCAAGGGATACATGAAGCATGAGAGAGAAACCCTTGAAGCGGTGATCGAAGCGCGCAACCAGGCGGCTTCTGCGACCCAGGAGGTCGCCAGGGCTCCTGGAGATCCGCAGGCGATGCAACAGTTGATGGGGGCAGAGGCCGCATTGACCGGGACTCTGGGTCGGTTGTTTGCGCTGGCAGAGGCCTATCCTGATCTCAAGGCCAACACCAACATGCTCTCGCTACAGGAAGAACTGACCTCGACGGAGGACAAGGTTTCCTATGCGAGAGAAGGATTCAACAATGCCGTCACCCGCTACAACATCCTGCGGGAGTCTTTTCCGGACCTGATCATCGCTTCGATGTTCAAGTTTTATGCTGCGGAACTGTTCGTGGTGGACGCTCCGGAACAACGGGAAGCACCCAAGGTCTCATTTTCCTGATGGAACTGGTGTCTTGTATGGATCTGCTGGAGAGCGGCTTCCTTTTCCGGGGACTGGCAGCACAGATCGATTCATCGCTGGGATCTCTGGAGCAGATTCCCTGGCAGCCGCTGGCCATCGGGTTCGCAGCGGTGGCGCTGTGGATCTTGCTGGCAGAACTCTCGGTGAGAGCGCGGCGCAAGCAGCGGTTGATCGACGATGTTCCCACCTGCAAGACAGCAGGGGTTTTCATCGGACTGGTCGAGGTCAAGGGAACTGCCGAGTCGGATGATCCGCTGGTCAGCTTCTTGGCAGATCGCCTTTGCGTTCATTATTCCTACACTGTTTCAGAACAATGGCGTCGTCTCGTCACCGAGACCTACACCGATAGCAAGGGTAACACCCGTACCCGTACGCGGATGAAGACGGGCTGGGATACGGTCGATCAGGGAACCCGATCGTGCCCCTTCTACCTCGAGGACGACACCGGATTGTTGAGGATTCTCCCGGTCGGAGCCGACATCGATAGCGCTGCTCTCTTTTCGAGAACCTGTGGTCGGGAGGATGCCCTCTACTACGACAAGGGACCTCAGAGCAGCGTATACGGTTCGACGGGGACGCGGAGGTTCGTCGAGAATGGAATTCCGCTACACCGAAGAATCTATGTGATGGGAACTTCACGGCTGCAACAAGATGTGGTGGCTCCGGAAATCGCAAGCGATCCACAATCGCCGCTTTTCTTGATCTCGGTGAAGTCAGAAGCGCAGAAATCGAGCAGTTACAACTTTCAGTTCTGGGGCTGGTTTCTCCTCGGCTTCATCACCGCAGTGGCGATTCCAGCGTGGGTTCTCGCTTCAGCAGACGGTGGTCCAGCGTGGATTTCAGCAGGTCTGTGTGGAGCCGCATTCTTCTGCTACTGGTCAGCGCGCTGGGTGGTGATGGTCTATAACAGTTTGATGTCGTTGAGGAATCGGGTCGAGCAGGCCTGGAACAATGTTGATGTTCAACTGAAGCGGCGGCATGACCTGATCCCACAACTGGTCGAGGTGGTGACGGGGTATCAGCAGCATGAGGCGCGACTCCAGGAGCACCTGGTTCTGTTACGCAACGAGGCGCAGATCGCCATCGGTGAGGTCGCCACCGCCTGCACTCCGTCGGTGAATGCGCTCAAGGAAGCCCATCCCGAGTTGCGAGCTAACAGTTTGTTCATCGATTTGCACGAGGAACTGATCCGTACCGAGGAAAAAGTGGCTCTGGCACGCGGTTACTACAATGACATCGTGGAAGAGAACAATGAGCGGGTTGAACGGATTCCCGATCGATTCTTTGGTTCGTTGGCCAAGATGAGAAGAAGAAAGTACTACGAGGCGAGATCGTTCGAACGCGCAGCCGTTCAGGTCGATCTGGTGACCGAGCAGAGTTCCACTGACGAAGAGCGTGTATAGTCGGAGTCGAGTCTTCGGCAGGACCTTTCGAAGGGACAGAGTGAATCGGCGATCGTATTCAGGGGAGCAGCGGCGCTGTTCAGATCTGTCGTCGGAAATACAACTTTCTTCGAGTTGAGTGTTCAAAGATACAGGAGAAGCATGGCCAGTAAGTTCGAGGAACTCCCCCAAGGTCGATCCACATCGTGGAGCGTTCAATTTCGCCGCCTCGTTGCGATCGGTTCGATGGTGCTTTGTTTGAGTTGTGTCCAGCAGGGACGACTGAAAGATGGAGTTGCAGAGGAGTCGCCGATGGAAGACCAGACCAGATCCGGTTATTGCACGATGATGGTACTTCGTCATGCAGAGAAGGGATCGGGGGCCGATCCTGATCTGACCGAGGAGGGACACCAGAGAGCGGAGGCGCTGGCACAACATCTCTCGGGCCAACCGGTCCAGCGATTGTTGTGCACTGAATATCGTCGAACTCGGCAGACTCTCGAGCCGCTCGCTTCCAGGGTCGGTGTAGAAATCGAAACGATCGAGGCAGGCGATGCCCCGGCATGGCGAGAAGCCATCGCCAGCATCGGAGCAGGGCAGTGTGTGGTGATCTGTGGCCATCAGAATACCGTGCCGATGTTTGTCGAGGAGGTGGGAGGATCGATCGGAGGCACCGATCGAGTTTCGGGGCAGAACTGGATTCCCGGACATCTCTTCGATCGACTGTATATTTGCAACTGGCCAGCAGCAGATTCTTTGCCTTCCCCTGCAGTAGTGACAAGAGAAACACAATATGGCGCTGTCTGTGACTAGTTAGCGATTTGAAGGGCGTTCTAGGTACGATAAGATGGAAGGACTCGGCGTTGGGTTGGTGCACTACAATTTGCACCAAGTGCTGGTGTTATTCAGATGGGGACAGGAGTCCCGATCCAGTTCGGTTCGATATGAAGATTAATATTACTGTCCTGTGCGATCAGACTTGCATGGACAGATCAGAAGTGAGGATTTCATGATGATGCGAATCAAACATGCACTGGTGCTGGTGCTTCTTCTCTCGACCGGCTTGAGTGCCTCATCGGTACTTCCGGGATCACACCTGTGGGATCTCAACGAGGTCTTCTCCAATTCGGATGGGACGATTCAGTTCGTCGAGGTCTACCAACCGACCAGCGCTTGTTGTGAGAACAATCTCGGCACCAAGTGGATCGAGAGTACTGCGACCAGTAGTATCTTCACCTTCCCGAGCGGTGTCGTTGGCAACACGGCCTTCAAGCACATCCTGATCGGCACCGCCGCCTTTGCTGCCTTGCCAGGAGCTCCCACTCCAGACTTCGTCTTGCCCGACAACTTCCTCGGACTCAACGGTGATACCATCACCTTCTACTTCTATGACGAGTGGATCTATGCAGCCAGCCAACTGCCCCTCGATGGGGTCACTTCGCTTCAGGTGAATCTCACTAGCGGAATGCTGGAGACAGGAGTCAATTCTCCGACCAACTACAGTGACGTGACCGGCAGCGTCGATGCCGGAGGACCTCCCCCTGCTCCGGTCTCCGTTTCCTTCTCGATGGCCAGCGACAGCGTGACCGAAGCGGCGGGAATCTACACCGCTGCGGTGGTACTCTCCTCGGCACCGACCTCCGATATTGCTGCTGGCCTGACCTTCTCCGGTACAGCGAGTTCCGGGATCGATTATTCGGTCAGCGGAATGCTACTGATTCCGGCCGGATCGTTGACGGTGGATGTGCCGATCACGATCATCGACGACACCGACATCGAACCGGACGAAACGGCGATTCTGAGCCTCCAGGTGCCTCCAGGAGTGGTCCTGGGGATGCCCTCGAGTTTCACCCTGACCATCGGCGATGACGATGCACCGCCGCTGATCGACTTCGTCCGAGGCGATACCAATGCCGATGGAGCCATCGGCATCGCCGATGCGATCTTCTTGCTGACTCACCTCTTCTCCGGTGGTAGTGCCAGTTGTCTCAACGCTCTCGATGCCAACGACGACGGCGGTAACGATGTCGCAGATGCGATCAGCCTGCTCACCTACCTGTTTGGCGGAGGGGCGGCGCCGACCGCTCCGGTGGTCTGTGGTCAGGATCCGACTCCGGGCTCACTCGACTGCGTAGGATTTGCTGCTTGTCCCTGAGGAGGTGCTGGTGGCTGTCACTTTCGCTGTGGGTAGCGGCGTGGGCTGGTTGTCAGCAGGGTGAGATGAGATTGGGTTCAGTCCGGCAGTTGGATTGTTCCGGTTGCCTCGAGGCATTGCCGATCAACGGCTGGTGTTCTTCCTGTCAACACGGCCTGGTGGCAGGCCTGGTGATTCCGTCCCTCGAGTTCCATCAAATCCTCGATGCCCATGGGCATGATGTCGAGATCGATACCCTTCAATGTGGCATGTGCCTCATCGTTGCCCCTGAAGATGAGTTCTGTACTCGCTGCCGCAATGGCTTCGCCGCTGGCCAGTTGTACTTCTCTGAATTGACCTGGTCGCTGGCACTCGGGGTCCACGATGGCTCCGGCGGAGATTGTCCAGGTTGTAAGTTGGTGGTGGGTGAGGTGGGTCAGTGCCAGAGCTGCGCCACACTCTGGGTCGGATCGGTGCGATTTGTTTCGAAGGAGGCGGCCTCCAGAGCCGCACAGCAGTACCGCAGGCTGGTCGAGGCGCTGATCCGGCTCGACTGCTGTGATGAGTGTGCCATCGCAGGTTTCTTCGGCGCACGCTGTCGAACTTGCCATCGAGACCCGATACCAGACCCCTTCAATTAGCCGATTCTGAGCTGAATTTGGCGATTCCTGAAAATTATTGAACCCTTTGAGGATTTTCTGTCCGGTCTCCGTCTGGAACCGGATCTGAAGTCAGGGAAGGGGGGACGCCGAAGGCGGGCTGGCGATCCCCCCGACCCTGATCGAAAACTTGAACACCTCCTCACCGGAGCCTCTGGGTATATCACCCAGGGGCTCCGCGTCTTTTTCATCGAGGTTTAGTAATTGATCGAGTGGCGTGGAAATAACTGGGGCACCGATCGCGTTCATCTCGCGGAAGCGGTGCCTCTTTCTGCAGTGAGCGATGGAACGGTGCTGGACCGTCACTACGGTATCGACTGGATGAACTAACCGCTGGCCTGCACCGGGCGAATCTCGCCGCGGTCGACGCCCCTCTGAAAGATCTCCGGATAGTCATGCTGAATCCACTGGAGCAGATCGGTCGGCTGCTGTTCTTGTAACAGGAGGCGGAATCGGTGAGGGCCCTGGTGTTTCGCCGGGCGGTGGCCGAAGGGGATCCAACGCAGTTGCTGCCACGCCACATCGAGCGGCTCTCCCCGCACCAGGTGTCGGTACAAAGCCGATCCAAAACCGGTCTTGTCCTTGCCTCGCTTGCAGTAGAGCAGAAGAGGGCGCGGTGCATCAACGAGGAGTTGGCTGAACTTGAGCAGCGGCTCCGGATGAGGAAGATCGGAGGAGCGCAGGTGGAGGTTGTGATATTCGATGCCGAGAGCTTTGAAATCGATGGTGCCCTGGGCTCCGTCGCAGCGGCCAGCGCGGCGAAGGTCGACTGCAGTTCGAATCTGTAAGCGGGCCAGGGTTCGGCAGAAGGATACATCGGAAGTGGATCCTCGAGCGATCCGCCAGGCGTGGGGAGGGTCGAGTGGATGCAGGTTGGATTGCATCCAGTGACTCCAGATTCTTTT
>LWDU01035257.1_pt1 | contig 12703 bp, 9 predicted proteins | sample 727161 | NCBI WGS metagenome assembly LWDU01 (sample SAMN04566230, study PRJNA314399) | hydrothermal vent metagenome | isolation source: deep sea hydrothermal plume seawater | place: Mexico: Gulf of California, Guaymas Basin | collected 2004-07-11 | reverse complement strand
TACTTTGAACTTCATTGTAACGCTCCAAGGTGTCTACTAAAGTGGCGGTTAGGACGAATAACCAGCCTTTTTCCACATTCAGAAAAGTATCGTCATCCTTGGGGGGTTACCTGCTGTTCCCTCCAGCGATCCATACGGTGAATCCAAGCCTATGTAGGGTGATAGAAAACTTGACGATTTGGATCTGAATCCAGATTCCGGCTGAACGCGACTGTCACCGGTGCATAATCGATGTTTTTGAATTCAGAATAGTGTCGTTGAATCGTCAGACAGCACCGATGGCGGTGAGCGGATAGGTGTGTCACCCGGCTGATCCAGTCCCAGGTGCTTCAGTATCTTTTGGATAACATCTGGATCTTCAATTGACGCAATGATCCGAACCGGCCCACCACACTTTTCACACTCCTCTATATCAATGCGGAACGCCGCCCGGTTAACACACGTTTTAGACGCTGCGCCCACGTCATCGAGTAGGCCTTCGGTTTCGGGTTTTCTCGTTCTTCTCCAGGTTTCTGTTGAATGACATACTCACGCAATTTACTGTTGGGCGAGAACACGCCATGAAGCTATCTGGAGACGTTGCGCTCCAGGTCATGCTCAGAGAAGCCAAACGAAAGAAGATAGCCAGTTTTAAAAAAGAGGACATCACTGTACTCCCAGACGCAGGGAGTACAGTGGCAATCAGGAGAAATAACAAGATTCGTTTTATGGTGGAGAGCTTAGCCAACCACGTGGGTTTTCGAGCATTTCGTTCCGTTTCGCCTCAAGTACAGCATGCATGCTGCTTGCTTTATCAGGCTGATTGACTGAAATGTCATAGGACTCATTGTGATCTGTAATCATATCGAATAACCACGGTCCTTTCGCAATACGAGCAGCTACAGGTGTAGTTCCTCCGGCGTAGGGAATTCTCGGCTCATCATGGTACTTGTAACGCTCGTCCCGGACTGCCCTCAGATTTTCTCCGTCGAAGTAGTAGAGGTAATCATGGGGAGAACCCTGGCCGTCTTCCAGCATCGCCGTCAGGCTCTTCCCGTCAATAGTACGATCAGTCGGGAGCGGAATATCCAGCCAGTCCAGCAGCGTCGGGTACCAGTCCATTCCCATGCTTAGACCCGATACAGACCTGCCCTGCTTGAACCTCGCGGGCCAGTGCACGATCATAGGAACGTGCATTCCGCCCTCAAAAGTATCTGCTTTACGTCCACGATCATGACCTGGACTGCCTTGAAACCAGGGCCCATTGTCACTGGTGATCAGGACAATGGTATTATCATAGACACCATTGGCTTTCAGCGACGTAATGACTCTGGCCACCACATCATCCAGGCCTTCGACGACATCACCGTAAAGGCCGCCGCTGGATCTGCTCTTATCTTCATCCGGCACATACAGCGGGATATGGGGGAAATTGTGGGCCAGGTAAAGAAAAAACGGTTCCTCTTTATGGTTTGAAATGAACTGCTCTGCCTCACGACCGTACCATTCATTCAGTCGACTCTGATCAGCGGGAGCTTCTACTTCTACCGTTTTATTTCTGTACAACGCAAACGGTGTCATGTCATTACTGTACAGAGCGCCAAAAAAGCTATCGAACCCCATGTCATTTGGCAACGAGGGTGACTGATCTCCAAGATGCCACTTCCCGACCATACCGGTGGCATATCCACTGGCCTTCAGCGTGTCAGCTAAAGTAATTTCTTCCGCGGGGAATCGATTGTTGACACCAAAAATCCGGTTGGCATAGTTTATCGGCGATGAACTGGGGAAGAGCACAAGAGGCATACCTGCACGCACAGGGAATCGACCGGTCAGATAACCAGCCCGCGAAGGGGTGCAGACTGGCGCAGGTGAGTAGAAATTAGTCATGGTGAGACCACCGCTGGCCAACTTATCAATCGTCGGGGTCTTTATCGCCTGGCTGCCAGTCATACCGAGATCGCCATAACCTAGGTCATCAAACAGGATGAAAACAATATTGGGTCGATCAGCAGATCGATTCAGCTTCCCTATGCTCTCGAGATAGCGTTTCTTTTCTGTAAGATGGGTTGCATCGTCCTGCTGATCATACAGTACGATTTTTGCTCCCACCCACAGGCCAACCGTCAATACACCGAGCAGCAGCAACGCCCCGATAAACAAACATAATCTCTTCAACCAAATCATAAGTTAACCTCATTTCCTATTGTTCAGTGCCACACTTGGGTAGGTAAGACCATGTCCGAAAGTGAATAGCGGCAGTACTGAGTCGTATGGCACGTCTTCTTTTTGCTTGCGAACAGCATCCATCGACGACGGCATTTCAAACGGTAGCTTTCCTGTCGGGCTGAATTTACCAAAAATGGCATCCAGGAGAACCCCGTCTGTCGCACCGAAATTGGCAATCAACGCTGCGCTTTTCTCACTAATTTCAGGGATGACAGCCGCTCGATCCAGGTAGATGTCCACAATTGTCGGAACCTCATCCATCAGGGCAATGAGTCGCTGCTTCTCTACGCCTTTGAAATCAAGATCACCGGCGTGCATAAAACTTTCGAACAAGCCTTCTCGATGTTCGTAGGGTGCGGACACACGAACAATCGCAAAATCTGCATCGGCCCTGCTTTCTACGACCTGGCCGTAACGCCCTGCGATAGCGGAGTCAATATTCTCAATATAGATCTTCGGTTTACCTGTAAGTGGCAGCACACCCGTTGTTGCCTGGGTGGGATTTTTCAGCAGTACCAGTGATTTCCTCTGTGCTGCAATACCGGCTTTACGAAACTCTTCTGAACCGGCCACCTTTCTAGCCTCGTCAGGATCCAGAAAAGGGTCATCAAACAACCCAAGAGTAAACTTGTCACGGAGCAGTCTTCGTATGGACTGATCAATTCGGTCCTCTTCAACCTGACCTGACCGCACAAGTTCAACAACAATTTCGGGAATGTTTTCACCACCGAACTGGTCAACGCCCGCATCTAACATCTTGAGCACCCGCTCGGATTCATTCAGATGTTCAACGCCCCAGGCTCTTGCTTCAAGAATCGTAACGCCAAATATTGAAAACTCTGTGATGAGTCCCCAGTCCGAGCAGATCACGCCATCAAAGCCATACTTATCTCTTAGCATTCCAGTCATAACTTCTTTATTGAAGGCAAACCCAACATCCTCACTGGTCTGACTAACCGGAATACCGTAGTAAGGCATAATCTGCGCTGCGTTCGCCGCGAAAGCGCCTTTTTCGAACGGGATCAGATGATAATCAAAGTTATCGCCCGGGTAGACCTGCTCCTTACCATAGGTAAAGTGCGCGTCCTCACCATCTTTCTGCGGTCCCCCGCCTGGGAAATGTTTGACCATGGTTGCTACACTGTCGGGCCCCAGTTCATCACCCTGGAACCCTTTTACATAGGCATAAACTGTCTTGGCCGACAGCTCAGCATCTTCACCGAAGGTACCGGCCGCGCGGGCCCAACGAGGCTCCGTCGCAAGGTCAGCCATGGGGTGGAGGGCGAGACGGATACCAACCGAGAGATACTCTTGGCGCGCTATGTCGCCAAATGCTTCAACCATTTCAGCATCACGCGCAGCAGCCAATCCCAGGGGTTCGGGCCACAAAGAGAAATGCTCAGAAGAAATACTGGCCGCTGGGTTGTATCCAAAAGCATGCCTGGGATCTGATGCGATCGTGATGGGGATACCCAGCCGAGTCCGTTCGGCGAGCTTCTGCAGATTGTTCTGCCATGTCACCAGCCTCCCTGGTTCTGGCGTCGCCATGACATTGAAATGGTTCATCAGTTTGTTCACCACATAGTCCGAGTTGCTTGGAAATGCGAAGGTAAAAGGATTATCCGGGTCAGGAAATTCCTGCAGGCCGCCATCCATGCCTACCCCAATCATCGTGATGAACATCATTCCGGCTTTTTCTTCCAGCGTCATTTGCGAAATAATGTCATCAACCCGTGCCTCTGTTTCCAGACCCGAGTTTTCATAGGCATCAAGTCGTCCATTTTTATTCAAGTCACGATAAGAGAAACCATTATGGTCGAGCGTTGGCGCCTCGTTTCCAGCGTTGGCAATGTTCTGGTTCGATTGAACGGCTAAATAGCCGGAATAACCGCCAACTGCTAACAGGACTGCCGCCAGGACAGCAACAATGCTAATCCCGAGATACCGAACTGCTTTTATCATCATCAGGTCTTTTCCTTCACTTCAAATAGGTATCGGATTTTGCCCGGTTTAGAACTGACTAAGGCTTAGTTTCTTAACTGAACCGACCAAACCCAGGTCTTCTTTAATCACGACGCGTAGCGGAATATTCTCGAGGTACGATCGAAAGCGTCCTTTTGCCTCGAACCGTTCCCTGAGTTCGCTGGCTTCTGCGAATTCAATCAACTGGGGCGCGATACCCCCAGCTATGTATACGCCGCCTTTGGCGCCCAAGGTAAGTGCCAGGTTTCCTGCGACTGAACCCAGCACCGCAAAGAACGTCGACAACGCTTCCACTGCCAGTCCGTCCTGACGGGCTTGCGCAGCCTGACTCACAGCCTCCGGCGTATCAAATCGTGGTGTGTTGTTAACTGACGTGGCAAGCGCCTGATAGATATTAAGGAGACCGCTGCCTGACAGCAGGCGTTCAACGGATACCCGTCCAAATTCTGCCTGCAAAGCCTTCAGTATCAGAATTTCCTGACTGCTGGCCGGTGCAAAGTCGACATGCCCGCCTTCACCCTCGATGACGGAATACCCGGCACCGACAGGTAGAAGCGAACAGACACCCAGACCGGTGCCCGGTCCAAGAATTGCGATAGGTCGACCGGGTACAGGCTGACCGCGGCCAACTTCGTGCCAGTCCTCCGGGTTGAGATCTGTTACCGCATACCCAACGGCAGCAAAATCATTGATGAACTCAACACTAATGCCACCCAGCATTGCTGAAACCTCAGCCCTGTCGATTGTCCAGGTGCTGTTTGTCAGGTGAAGACAATCACTCTCTACGGCACAGGCAACTGCAAAGCATGCTCCCTCAGGCTGCGGTTTCCATGTCTGGACTGAGGCGATTCCGGTCAGAAAAGCCGACAACATGTCGGAGAAATTTTCATGCTGGGAAACCGTGTACTGCTCCACCAGTTGCAGCCTGCTGGTGGCATAATCCTCAATACCCAGACGGGCGTTTGTGCCACCGATATCAGCGACGAGGTTCCAGGCAACGCTTGAAGTACCGTTCAATTTATTCATATGTCTCACAGCGTACATCGGGTAACGCCAGGAATTCTCTTGCAATCGACAGCGTCATGTCTCCGGTTGGGAAGAAGGCCGCTTCAGAACGCAGCGTAACTTCTATCGCGCCAATACCTGCACCACGCAATGTTGGCAGTGGTACCGCGCTCGTCACATCTTCTATAACAGCCACCGGGACAACCCGCACTTCGCTGAAAAGATCTGTCGTGTCCATTATCTCAACACGCTGGCACGGGCTTCCGCCGATCCAACCTGGGTTCTGAACGGGTTGAACAGTTCTTCCCCCATACCTAAGTGATGTTCCGATAGCTTAAGCACAACTGGAGGCCTGGAATCAAGGTCTGCTTCAACAGTGAATGTGCATGCTTCCGCATCAATGGTGCCGAGGCCTCTATACTGAATACATCCGATCAGTCCACCGTTTGCAGCATCAGGTGTTGTCTGGATAGCGGCATGCAGTCGTCCCCGGATCATTTAACAAATCAGCATCGCATGCTGGGTTACCAGACGCCGCCAGGTAAAAAGAATTCATGGTCTGATACTTGATGGTAGTCTCTCGGGATTAGTATCCGGAGACAGGTCAATCAGGTTGTCTGCGACAACAACTTCCTTTTCAAGAATAAAGCTGGCGACTGATCGAATGTCACGGGACGAAGCGCCAACACTGACCAGATACTCACCGCCTTCAGCAAGCCAGGCAGCTCGATCATCATGGAAAGAGGCAAGGTCATTCGACGACAGCTCAAAGGTCACTGTTTCCGATGCTCCTGGTGGGAGTTCACTTGTCTTGGCGAAGCCCTTAAGTTCTTTTGCTGGTTTTACCAGGTTTCCCTCAGGTGCTGAGACATAGAGCTGGATCACTTCCCTGCCTGCTACAGCACCGGCGTTGGTTACAGTGACAGTAATGGAAAATCCACCATTAGCGGCTATTGTGACGTCGCTGTATTCGAACCTCGTGTAAGAGAGGCCATAACCGAATTCATAAGCAGGAGATACATCAAAGGTATCGTAATATCGATAGCCGACAAAAATGTCATCTTCGTACTCAACGCGCGAAGGCTTTGCTTTGAGCAGACCACCGGCAATTGAAATCTCTTCGCCCGGTATTTCTACGCCTGGAAAGGTATCGGACGACGGCACGTCTTCATACCGGATGGGGAAAGTTGTCGGTAGTTTTCCGGATGGGTTCACGTCACCGGTCAGAACATCCACTACGGCATTTCCCGCCTCCTGACCACCTTGCCAGGGAAGCAGAATCGCATCTGCTTGACCCCGCCAGCTTGCCGTTTCGATCACATTGCCTATATTCAGGATTACAACAACTTTCTTCCCTGCGCGATGAAAAGCGCTGGAAACCCCATCAATCATGGCTCGTTCGGCTTCAGTCAGATAAAAGTCACCTTTCAGCCCACGGTCCTGGAATTCCCCTGAATTTCGTCCGATGGTGAGCAGGGCGATGTCGTTAGCAACCGCGGCACCGTCCAGTAAATCACTACCGAGAGGCATTTCAGGCAGCGGCGGAACCGACTCAAAGAAGAACTTTTTCTTGGGAAGTTTGAGCTTCTCCCCCGCAATATAGGGCTCATAAATTTCCTGCAGCGACTTGTCGACTTCATATTCACGGTTAGTTAGCCCATCTATCAGAGCCACTGTGTAAGACTCATTAACATCGCCGCTACCTGTGCCGCCGGAAACGAACTCATAGGAACCGATGCCGAAAGTCGCAATTTTCTTCGTAGAAAACGTCAGTGGAAGCACTCGTTTTTCGTTCTTCAGCAGTACAGCACTTTCTGCTGCAGCCACTCTCGCCGTCTTGGCATTGGCTTTAAGATCGGGATCATCACTATGGGCATAACCGGCAAAGGTTGGCGACTTAAACACCATCTCAATAATCAAAGCGACATTGCGATCTAGTATTGCCTCATCCAGATCGCCGTTCAGCACCGCCTCATGAATCTGCAATGTACGATTCTCCTGACCCGGCATCAGCAGTTCGTTACCCGCAATCATCTGTGCGACAGGATCATATCCAGCAAACCAGTCCGTCATGACAACGCCGCTGAATCCCCACTCTTCGCGAAGAACATCAACCAGCAACGGCCTGTGCTCGGACACCGCAATGCCGTTGACTTTATTGTAGGCGCTCATAATCGCCCAGGGATCAGACTTCTTTACAGCAATCTCAAAACCGCGCAGGTAGATCTCTCGCAGTGCACGCTCACCGACTATAGTATCAACCATGACCCGGTTGGTTTCCTGATTGTTGGCCACATAGTGTTTAGGTGTTGCACCAACGCCGACTGATTCGACACCGTTAATCAGCGCGCCAGCCATATGGCCACTCAAAAAAGGATCTTCAGAATAGTATTCAAAGTTTCTGCCACCTCGTGGGTCCCGGTGAATATTCATACCTGGAGCAAGCAGTACGTCCACACCGTACTCCTTCGCCTCGTCGCCCATTGCCCTGCCCACTGATTCGATCAGGTCAGTATCCCAGGACGAAGCCAGCGATGTTTCAATCGGAAACGCGGTGGCGTAGTAGGTTCGTTCCTCTCCGGTACGCTTTGGCCAGATTCGCAAACCCGCAGGTCCATCGGCGAGCACAATAGAAGGAATACCCAGTTCATCGATCGGATACGTATAGCCAGCCGCACCGGGTACTGTTTCGAAGTCACCAGGCTGGTCCAGGTTCATGTTCATACCCAGGCCGCTGACCAGACGAACCTTCTGTTCGAGGGTCAAGCGCGACAGCAGGTCAGCCACCCGGGCAACCATCTGTGCTGACTCATCTTCATAGGTATCTAATCGACCATTATTGTTAAGATCACGATAGCCTGCTTCGACAGGAGCCTGTCCGCCTTGGGGCGCAGAAGCGGTTTCCGACGTGTCACAGCCTGTCAGCGCAAAAACAGTGAGCATCAAAGACCAAAAAGTGACCAATAGCTTCATCGGGTTCAGTACCTGCATCAATTTGTTTGTCCCTCAACCGTAAATTTGATCTCGCACCCCTTCAACCCGTAATAGACAATATAGAGATAGCAGACAGCAGGAAGAATGAAGGAAAGCTGCAGTCCGATTGCATCAGCCAGTATGCCCTGCGCCAGAGGAATGATTGCACCACCAACAATTGCGAGGCACAGCAGGCCTGAACCTTTGCTTGTGTAAGGTCCGAGCCCCTGTACCGCTAGGCTGAAAATGGTCGGGAACATGATCGAGTTACACAGTCCCACGGCCAGTATCGCCCACATGGCTATCGACCCACTGCCAAGTATGACCATAGCAAGCAGAATTACTGAAGCAACAGCATTGAACGCGAGCAAAGAACCTGGCTTTACCCGGGTCATGGCAACGGATCCAATAAATCTACCGACCATGGCGCCGCCCCAGTAGTAGGCGACATAACCCGCTGCCTCGGTTTCCGGCATCCCGGCAATGTTAGATTCACCCAGATAGCTGATCAGCAAGCTGCCGATCGATACTTCTGCCCCGACGTAAATGAAAATCCCGAGCGCGCCCAGGGCGAGATGTGAAAACTGCCAGATGGATCCGGATTCGTGCGACGAAGATGCAGCTGCCGATTCGTCATCAAAAACTGGCAGTTTCAGCAGGCTGAAGATCACCGCTAGAACAAACAGGGCACCCGCCAGTATCAGATAAGGCACCTTGACAGCATCCGCTTCTTGCTCACGAAAAGTCGCCACTTCTTCTGCTGCGATACTCGCAATGTCAGCCGAGAATTCAGAGGTAGCGGCAAGGATCATAAACGCACCAAAGAACGGGGCAACTGTCGTTCCCAGTGAATTAAACGCCTGTGTCATCGTTAACCGACTGGGCGCTGTCCCGACAGGCCCTAGAATCACCACATAGGGGTTTGCAGCAACCTGCAAAATCGTAATGCCTGATGCTAGGACAAACAAAGCTCCCAGAAAAAGACCGTACTCCCGTAACGAAGCCGCCGGATTAAACAGGCCACAACCAACTCCGGCGATGACCAGGCCGACCACGATCCCACGTTTGTAACCGATTCTGTGAACCAGCGCGCCAGCCGGAATCGACATGACAAAGTAGGCGCCGAAGAAGCAGAACTGGATCAACATGGCCTCGGCATAATTGAGTGAGAACACATTCTTCAGATGTGGGATCAGAATATCGTTCAGGCAGGTAATAAAGCCCCACATGAAAAAGAGGCTAGTCAATGCCGTTAATGCAAACCTGTAGTTAGCTGCTTCGTGGGCGTCGCCCTGTTCAATTCTGCCGGGTACCGTAGAATCCACTGCTCAAGTTCCTCAATTGGGATTTTTATTATGATTTCCCGCCAAATTCTGGCTTGAGGCGATGCCAAACCGCCACGGCGTCGAGTTTGATAGTGTCCATATTTGATATCGCTGTCAATTATTCTGGAAAAGAATAGTAACTCGACCCGAACTCTTTTTTTTTAACCCGTTGTTTATTATGGCTTTATATAATTCAATGTCTTCCCGTATCCGTGGAAAGACGTCCTGCACGATAATATTTAATTATCAGGCGCCCCAGCGCTTCGCCGGTAGCGGACTGACTCAAAAAGAGTGCATTGGCGGCTTCGGTGACGCTGGAGCGTATCAACAGCTCATGCAGTATTGGCAGAAGGTTCAGGTTAACGGCTCTCAATGACTTCAACGCCTTTCTCCATCGATTTTGCCTATGACATAGCTGGGTAATGGGCCGCTATTCACGATTATCAGGGGTAGTTCTAGCCACTAATGCCTTTTCTATAAGATTGGTCCATCGGGCAGGCCGATACAAACGCATACGAATGTCCTGTTTCTTTGTAGCCATAAACCCAAATATTATCTTTGAAGAATCACAAAAGTCAGCATTTAGGTAGGCATATGTGCTAGCCCTGTCATTCATTTTCAGCTATGTTCTAACGGGGTTGCGCAATTAACAGGTGCAGATTTTCCTACTGACGGGCAGAGCGTCGAACTCAAATAACGTAGCGCGAACAAGGATAATATTATGAAAATCAGGTCGATAACTTACGGCGTACTTGTAGGCGCCCTTACCGCATTGGCATCGAGTGCCGCCACGGCAGAAAACATCCTGCAAATTGAGGAAATTGTCGTTACCGCACAGAAGCGGGAGCAGAGTATCCAGGATGTCCCGGTTTCTGTTACAGCAATTAGTGCTGAAATGATATCCAGTTTTGGCTTGCAGAGCACTGGAGATATTGCGCGACTATCGTCTTCGCTCACGGTGACCGAAAGTAACAACAAGACCAACAGTGCTTTTAGTATTCGCGGTATCGGTACGAACCTGTTTGGTATTGGAATCGAGCAGGGCGTGGCTGTTATCGTCGATGATGTCGCCAAGGTCCAGCAGGGCCAGGGCCTGGCGAATATGGTGGATATTGAGCGCATAGAAGTGCTCCGCGGTCCGCAAAGTACTCTCTTTGGTAAAGCTTCTTCTGCCGGTGTCATCAGCATCACCACCAAGGGCCCGTCTGATGAGTTCGAGGGGTCTGTTGAGCTGACGGCAACGGACGAGAGCTATTACAAGGTAATAGCATCTGTATCGGGCCCAATCTCTGACAATGCTGGGTTTCGCCTCACTGCACACTCAGCTGACCTTGATGGCTGGGTCGATAATCTAGCCACCGGTCTTGATGACTTCAATAGCGAAGAAAGCAAGGGTTTCAGCGGCAAGTTGTACTGGGGAATAAACGACAACGTCGACCTTCAACTGAAAGCCTATGTTACAGAAGAGGAGAGTCAATGCTGTGCACGTGTTCTTGGCGGGTTTGAACCAGGAGCAGCGCTGTTTGGCGCTATACCTCAATCCGTTTTTGCCGCAGGCATCAATGCTACAGATGACAACACAACGGTTCGGTACGACACACTGCCGAATAGCGACAATGATTCACAAGGCGTAAGTGCTCGACTCAGTGTTGATATCGGTGATTTTCAACTGGTATCGATTACCGCGTATGACGAATGGGACTACACCAACAGTGAAGACGTGGACTTAAGTGAACTCGATGTGCTGGCAATATTTACCGGCGGGGCTGTCAGCGGCAATTTCTACTCAGATAGCGTTCGCGAACTGGAGTTCTTTTCCCAGGAACTGCGTCTATTATCGCCGACCTACGACAACTATGACTATCTGCTTGGCTTTTACTACTCAGATACGGACGTGGACCGTTCATTTTTCCGGATTCTACCTGTGGCGCCAGCGAATTTTGATGCTTTTGCGAGTAATGAAAACTATGCGGTTTTTGGCCAGCTGAACTGGCGTCCAAGTCAGAACACAACAGTTAGCCTGGGATTACGCTATGTCGATGAGGAAATAAGTACGGTAGTCACAGACTTTGCCGTGGCAACACCAATAACCATAGTTGCAGATGATGAGGATGATGCGGTCACCGGCAAAATATCGGTTCAACGCTTTTTGAATGACAATTCAATGATCTTTGCAAGCTATACGCGAGGTCATAAAGCGCAGGCGTACGACATCACGGCTGGATTTTCTCAGAGCAATGCCGACAACCCGATCAAGCCTGAAACAGCCAATGCGTTCGAAATTGGTATAAAAAGTACGTTGTGGGATCAGCGAATGCAGTTGAATGTTACGGCGTTCCAGACGACTTATGATGATTTTCAGGTGCAAACTGCTATTACTACCGGACCCACAATTGTGTTCAGGAAAGCGAATGTCGGTGAGTTAGAGACGAGGGGTATTGAACTTGAATCCCTGACACTGTTGTCCGAACGCTTTAGCTTGATATTCAATGCCGCTTATATCGATGCAGTCGTCAACGAATACAGTGGCGCGCAATGTTATCGCTACCAGACAGAGGCGCAGGGTTGTATTGCTGGATTTCAGACTGTTGATGGCGGTGAATTACCGAATTCGCCTGAGTGGAAGTACACGATTGCACTCGAGTATCAGCAGGGCCTGGTTAACCTGCCTTTTGATCTTTATGCCAATGTTTTATACGTGTGGCAGGATGAAATCAGCTTTGGCCTTTCGCAAGCTCCATTTATGAAAGAGGACAGCTATGGTATTGCGAATCTTCGATTTGGGATCGTTGACAAAGAAGACCGCTACGAAGTTACCGCATTTGTAAACAATGTCTTTGACGAAAGCTACCGAAGTGAGCTAATAGATTTTGGTGTTCTTTTTGGCAACACGACGGCACTTGTACATATTACGCCTCGTAATGCCGAACGCTATGCGGGTGTGACCGCAAAATTCAAGTTTTGATGCCGCATAGATCCATATACCCCATGATCTAATCCTCGGAGGTAGGCAGCACGCCCTCCTCCGTAAAGCTAAGGTATGATTGTTTAATTTAGAAGACGCTTGACAGTAGAATACGGAAAATTATCCACGATCGCTGATGTCACGAAGCTCGCTGGTGTGTATCACCAAAAAAAACATTGCGAGGGAAATTTTTGCCAACCATTGGGGAGTAAGGGTCCACCGGTTCCGCGATTGACAGCATGGA
>LWDU01039497.1_pt1 | contig 12704 bp, 12 predicted proteins | sample 727161 | NCBI WGS metagenome assembly LWDU01 (sample SAMN04566230, study PRJNA314399) | hydrothermal vent metagenome | isolation source: deep sea hydrothermal plume seawater | place: Mexico: Gulf of California, Guaymas Basin | collected 2004-07-11 | reverse complement strand
AAAAGCAGTAATTCTCTCATCGCCCTCGAAAGGGGGCGCTGACGGCGGCCCCGGGGTCCATTCCGCGCCTCCTGAAACGACGTTGATAGTCGGCATAGGCTCGCGACTCCCCCCCACCCAGAGAGCAGAGGGATCGCGCGGTCAGCGACCGGCTGCTGGTCGCCTCCTAGCAGCGATGCCCATAAGCCCGAGGCCCAGGAGGAGGGCGGTGGAGGGGATAGGACATTCAAGCTGGCTTCTGGCAGGGCGCCCAGGTTTGGGCGTTGTGTCAAGTTCTCATCAGGAGGCCCGTGATGGGTCTACCTGGAGGTCCTATCCCCAACACCCCACGCCACTACCCCCGTGCGTTCTCCCGGCGGCTGTGGAATCCTCTCCCCATCGCACGGAGGTGTTCATGCTGTCTGGGCTTCAGTCCCTTGGGCCTTGTCTCGTCGTACTGACTCTGCTGCTCTTTGCGGGCAGTGCTGGCGCCCAGGAGGGAGCCCCGCGACAGGGCTCCCCTAGGGATTTAACATAACGCCCCTACTCGGACGTTATGCCAAAACCCAGCTTGTATGTCCTATCCCCTCCTATCCCCTTTGTCATTCGGTTACTTATCGGCGGAATTAAAAAGCCCCGTTAAAATCCCTATCCCCGATGGCTACTTCGTTTGGTCCGCACGCCGGCTCGGGCAAGTCACTATTCTGTGAGATGGCTTTGATGCGCGTCTCCCTTTCGGTTTCGTGGCAGATCGGTTTAGTGGCAGAGCTCGGGGATTAGATACTTCCCGGTCAGTCGCATGCTCCTGAGGGTGTGCTCTTGACTCACGAAACCGAACGACATCAGGCACATCAAGCGGTCGACGCCGATCGATTGGTAGCGCTCGATCTTGCGACGGCAGGTATCGACGTCGCCGATCACCACACTCTCGATCGCTTCGAGAACCTCGAGGGCTTCTTCGGGATCCACGGTTTCTCCGGCGAGTTGTCGGTTCAGCAAGCGAATCACGGGAACGGGATCGTTGAGATCGATCTCCCCCTGGACCGCCGCGGCTTCGACGCTCCGGGTTGCTCGCGGGTCGTTACTCGCCAGGTCTCCGCGAATCGCATCGATCCAGATGTCACGCGGTACCTGAAACACCCTCGGTGCGGCATTCAGAAACCAGAGCGCAGACTCTGCCGCACGGCTTTCGATGACCTGCTGCCGGTTCTCCGCACAGTGCATGAACGTGAACACCGCCTTCTGCTTGTTGACGAAGAGACCCGCGGGCTCCGCGTGTTCGATGGCCTCATCGTATTCGAGGAGCATGCTCTCCAGGGTGTCGAGAGGTGCGAACAGCGTGGTCGCCAAGACGCCGACCCCCAACTCACCGGCCATGCGAAATGAATCCGAGCTGGTGCAAGTCTGCCAGAGTGGCGGATGGGGTGACTGCACGGGCTTTGGAAGCACTGTCCGCTGTGGAATCTTCAGCAGTGGATGATCAGATTCGAAGGCGTCTTCCGTCCACATCCTCGGGATCAACTGGAGCGCTAGCCGGAGTTGTTCCCGGGAGAGATCCGGGTCAACACCGAAAGCATCCCATTCCGTTCCTCCCGAGCGGGCGAGTCCCAGCTGCATTCTTCCACCGCTGATCATGTCGATGAAGGCGGCACGCTCGGCCACCCGAACGGGGTGATTGATCTCAAAGGGCGCAAGCACGCCGGAGTGCCCGAGATGAATATTCTCTGTTTGTTGCGCGATGGCGCCGAGCATCATTTCGGGTACTGAGCTGTAGCTGAACTCCGTTGCGCCGTGGTGCTCGACGGTCCACCAACATCCGAACCCGACTTCGTCTGCAAGCCTGGCCTGCTCGAGCGCGTCGAAGTAGACCTGATGCTCCCGTGTTGGGTTCTCGGGAGCCGCTCGTTGGAGTTCGGAGAAGATGTCCAAGGAGAAGGGGCGGGAGTTCATTTCGATTCCTTTCGGTTGCCGCGAACGCGTTTTTTTTAGCGCATTCGTACTATTTAAGTCAAAGCGCAGGGTGAGATCAGCCTGCTTCCGAACCCGCGTTCGGTGAGCCTATCCGCGGCTAGGGAAGCCAACGGTCGAAGTGGTCTCGCACCGCCCGCCGTTGCGCTACCGGGTCCATTCCGGCCGGTTGAAACATGCCCAGTACGCCGAGACCCTGTATCAGTGTCATGGCCGCGTCGGTGCCACGCTCGAGTTGGGCTCGAGTCTGTCCCTCGCCCTCGCAACCCAGCTCGTAGGCGCGGAGCAAGTCGGATCGCCACCGCTCGTAGTTGTTCTGCTGAATCTTGGCGACATCGACGTTCTCGGCGGCGCGAGCAAAGTAGGCGAGCCAAAGCCTCCACTCGCCCCGGCGCTCTTCGTCGAGAGGGAGGACGGTCAACACCACGGCTTCGAGCAATGCCCGGCCTTCGTACTGTTCAAAACAGCGCGCGATACGCGCGGTGCTCTTGTCCCCCGCTGCGCGCTGAATTGCGATCAAGAGATCGTCTTTGGTCTTGTAATAATGCGCGAGTGCACCCGTCGAACAGCCGGCTTCTTTCGCAACAGAACGCACGGTGAGTGCATCCATCCCGAGTTTGCTCGCTACCCGCATCGCGGCGTTGGCGAAGTTCTTGCGGCGTTCTTCGTGGTCAACGATTTTGGGCATTAGATCTTTGTGTTCTTCTGAATTCTGGTTGCGTGGTTTTTGCGAGACTCAGGTACTCGGAACAGCGCGTTGGCACTATTGATCGTTGTAGAATTGCGCCATCCACTTTCGACCCCCGGCGATGGGCCCGTCGCCGTCACACAAAACGGGTGCTGCGTGATAGGTCTTGTTCTCCCAGATTGGGATGTCCTGGCCCATTTGCATGCAGATTTGGCGAATCAGCGCGGGCCCGACACGGTCGCCCTCGCGAACCCGGAACTCGTGGCGAATCATCGTTCGGTGATCATCCAGGGGCAACGAGGAGGTGATCTGAAGCATGTCGGTAACGATGTCGTAAAGAACGTATCCAAAGCCTGGACCGATCGTATACGCGTCGATCGTGCCCTCGATCTCTCCCTTGCGGGTAGGCATGGTCGCGTGATTGAGGGATCGGGCCGTCGCACCGGCGAAAGTAACTTTTGACTCCGGAAACGTGGAAGTCTGATGTACGTAGAGAAAGTGAGCCGGATCGCAGATGTTTTCGAAGAGTTCCTGAAACTGGGCCCCGATCGTCCATTCGTGTCGAACCGGCGGGCACCACGCCGCGTCCTCGAACCCAGGAACAGCAGGGATCTCATAGTTGGGTGACGAGCCTGCGGGATCGTGCCAGACAAAAATCCAGCCATTGACCAGCCGCGTTTCATAGTGCGTGATTTGCGCCTTGGGCGGGATTCGCTTTGCGTAGGGTACTTCAGTGCAGCGGCCCTCTGAATCAAACCGCCACCCGTGGAATGGGCAAACCAGCGTCTCGCCCGAAACAGTCCCGCCTACCCCGAGATGGGCCCCGAGATGTGGGCAATAGGGATCGACGACCGAGGGTGTGCCCGACTCGGTGCGAAACACGACGAACTCCTTCCCGAGCGCCTCGACTCGCGCAACCTGCCCCGGCGCGAGTTCGTCCTCGGCCATCAGTGCGAACCACCCCTTCGGAATCGGAAACGGAAAATTGTCGGCCACGGTGAATCTCCTCTTGCGGATTTTTTTATTGCGTATGTATTATTTACATCACTCCGCAACGAATTGCAAGTGGACTCCGAGAGTCGCGTTGGGCAGGCTGATGGGGAAGTTGGGCGGCGAACCTATGCGTGGAGGTGTCGCAGCCCCTGATGGACCTACCTTGTCGGCGGTCAACCCAAATTACGGACCGGGCCGAGCCCTGGGACAGTTGAACTGAGAGAAAGGGGCGGCTGCCTGCGCTTCCCTCTCCCTGCCCGATCTTGGTTCTGTTAATAGAGAAGCGATCGACAGCGCCAACTCTGGATGCCCCTAAGATCGCGTCTCGAGATGCTCGATCTTGCTGCCGAGCACACCGGGCATGTACTCGATCAGCTCGACGATCAATCCGTCGGGATCGCGGCAACAAACCACGGCCTCGATCCCGGTCGGCGCGTCGGGACCCCGCGGTGGCGTAATGAACTCGATGCCATCGGCGCAGAGCGCAGCATACGCAGCGCGAACGTTTCGAGTTCTGAGCGCAATGATCCGCGGAACGCGTTGTTGCAGAGGGAGGGCGGAGGGCGGATCAGCGAGCGGTTCGCACCACTCGATCAGGTCGAGGCGGGTGTGCTCCGGCCCTTCTCCCAGCCCCAGGAGGGCACCGCGTCCCTGGGCGCGCTCCAACCCGAACTGAACGGCGACGTAGTCCGGCCAAACGATGTCGCGATTGTCCCGCAGAAGCTTGAACCCGATCTTCTGATAGAACGCCAGTGAGTCCTCGAAGTTGGATGCACCCACGGTGAAGTGAAAGATAGACAGTGGAGCCCAGCTCGGATCGGATGCTTCGGTCAAAACACGCTCCTATTTCCGATCCGCACGTCAATTCTCGACACCCGAGGTCGGCCGATCCGATGTAGCACAACGCTACTAGAACATCGCTACCGGATTCACGGGGCAGCCGGTACCGCCTTCGATGACAAGCGGCGCGATGGTGAACAAGAACTCCCAACGCTGCTCTTCGGCGCAAGTGACAGCGAGATCGCTGAGCTTCAGGTTGTCGAGCAGGTGCACGCCCATCGCAACCAGGCAGCATTGATGAATGGGAACCGACCAATCGGCCATGTCGGTACTCGGAATCGAATCCGAAATGCCATCGCTTCCCAGGACTGCGATCCGGCGTTCGTGGAGCCACGGCACGCACGATGCCCCGAGTCCCGCCATTCCATCCATCGGGCTCCAGGCGCCGTGTCTCGCCCGGCGCACATCTCGCCCCGTTGCCACGAGCAGGATGTCTCCCTCGCCGACGGTCACGCCTTGCGCCTTCTCGGCAGCTTCGAGCTCACCCGGCCCAATCTGGTAACCGAGTTCCAGCGACTCGACTCCTTGCAGACGAGGAATATCCAACAACACGCCGCGCGAGACAATGCCGTCCCGCGCCACCGTGATCGCGTTGCTCTGCGCGCCGGTGCTCTTGACCTCGCTCGCCGAGCGACCGTTGTACATCGTCTCGTTCACGAACACGTGGCAGAGCGCGTCGATGTGAGAAGTCGCCATGCCGTGGAAAGCAATCCCGATGAAATCCATCGATGCCTCGAGTTCGCCCGTCATCCCACCCGTGCACGAGTCACCGGCCTGAATCATATGGTGCAGGGCAGGATGGGGATTGTCGGGAGCGGGCACCGTTGGAAACGGCAGCGCACAACTCACGTTCCTGCCCTCTGTTACAAGTTGCGCGGCGCGAGCCCTGATGGCGGGTGTGATGAAGTTGAGTGCGCCGGCTTCATCCGCGTCACCCCAGCGCCCCCAGTTCTTGGCCTTCTCGAAGGCGGCCTCGAGCCACTCCCGGCTGATCTCGAGATCGCTTGCCTCGCTCATGCGTCCCCCCTCCCGCTGGCGTCCCGCTAGCTACCAAGAAGATAGAAAAGGCTTGAGTCCATGGCATCGACTGTCGGCGAGGCTCCCCGCGCCGAGCTCCGAGGACGGCCCGCGAATTGATGCTGCAGGAGAGACCGTTTCTGCGGCCCGGCTGAGGCTTCAACCATCTCGAGGCCAGGACACGATGCAGTGGTGTTCGCGCAACCGGACCCGACGTCATTCAGCCTGTCATCCGAATACAAGGGGATAGGGATTTTAACGGGGCTTTTCAGTTCCGCCGATAAGTAACCGAATGACAAATCGCTCGGAATCACGGGCGAAGGGTCCCAACGCGGGAATTCCGTGGCCCCGATGCCCGCCACGGCAGTTTTCCCCGCAAAGCTCATCGCCATTTTCCGCTCATCTCCAATCGCTTTTTCGGATCAGGACACTCTAGCCAAAGCGGACGGGGGCACTGATAGGAATTTGGGATTGTCTCAGCCCGAGCCGATCAACTCCGCGCCGGGCGCGCAGGCGATCAGTAGCCGCTCCCGCTCGGCCTCGACCAGCAGGGGAGCTCGTTCAGGAGGCTTTCCACGGCTCAGAGCGGCGGCCCGGGCAATCCAATCGATCTGCTTGGGAAGCGACGGGATCTCGAAAAAATCTGCGATCTCTTCAAGAATGCCTGCGGGGCCCGTCGCCAGGGTTTCGAAGCTGACCTCGAGTAGCTGATCGGAGGGGAGTGGCGCCAGCGCCCGTTTTCCCCGCACGATTTGATCCGACCAATAACGCCCAAAGAACTCGGCGGGGGGGCGGGATTCGAGGATGAGGCTGATGGGGTCGTCGGGAGTGGGCGGGCTGTCCAGATCGAGTGCGGGCAATTCCGAAACACGGCGTCCATCGGCGAGGGGAGCGTCGTAGAGCAATGTGATGGGGAGGCGATAGGCGTGGTGCTCCCGCATGGATAGGGCGACTTCCGGTCCCGAGCGGTGGATGTGAAGAAAGCGTGCTTTCGGATAGAGGCGCATGAGATCTCCGACATAATCGATCGATGAGCCCGAACGTTCGATCCAGAAGCCCCGCTCCAGTCGCGCGGAGAGCCAGTCGAATAGAGCGAGATAGTGATCTCGCGGTGGCTGGTTGGGGAGGCCGCGCACGAAATCCATAAGTCGATCGAAGAGTTCATCGGGGGCGGAGACGAGTCGCGGAAGGGTCGAGACCAGAACCCACGGCAGCGCCTCCGAGCGTTTTCGTTTGCCCGGAGTTTCGGGAGCGGGATTGCTGTCCGCGAAGGGGTAGGTGATTTCCTCAACCGAGTAGCCGCGTCGCAGAACTGCGGTGACGAAGGGTTGTTCCCTTGCGATGAGGTCGGCCAATGCCGCCCCCGAAGTGGGTTGGGAGTCGAAGCGTTCGCCCGGATCGAGTCCATTGAAGAATTCGAAGAGGTTCAGTGAATCGGGCGACTCGTCCAGCATCCGAGAGAGGAGTGTGGACCCGCATCGACCTGTCCCCACTACAAAACGTTGCATCCACATCCTCTGGCCGCCAAGCGGAATAGTTCCCTATGCTGGACTCGATGTCCCGACCGTGCCGCCCGATTTCAGCATAGTTTGGAGGAAAAGAGAATGGAAGAGGATCCTGGCGTCCCCCAGATCATGGACGGCCAGGCGTGGGAGTCTCTTTGTCAGACCCTCTTGGCCTCTTCGGATTTGGTGCTGGGCGAAAACATTCCGGATTCACCCAGACACCGGGCCGAGGGCTTTCGTTATCTCACCCGGTTCCTGGCCGCGGGCATTGTCAGCTGCGTGTCCCACGGCGATCCCGACTATCCCATTTTCGGCCGCATGATCGATTACACGATGCCCTGGGGACTCGATAATCCCGACTGTCTCTACCTCTACGCGTCCATTCGCGGTGGCGCCCAATACAGGATTTCCGGCCTGCGAGGCAGCGCGAACCACATCGATTTGCAGGTGAATTTCGGCCACTACGCCAACGGGGATGTCGCCAGTTGGGGCACGATTGCATCGCTCGAGGGCGATGATCTCGAAACGGACGGGGAAGGCCGATTCGAACTCTTCGTCGGGGGCGACAAAGAGCAGGGTAATTGGTTGCCGTCGCGGGACGACGCCGAATTCATCCTAGTCAGGCAATATTTTGATGATTGGGAGCGTGAAAAACCCGCAGATCTCCTGATCGAACGCGTGGGTGCCGAGTACCCGATTCCGGCTCCGACTACGGCTCAGGTGGCGGCCAGTCTCGAAAAACTTCAGCGCTGGATGGAGAGGGGGGGCGCGCTCTGGAATCAGATGAGCCTCGGATTTCTCTCCATGTCCCCGAATAGTCTTGTGATTCATATGCCAGAAGACGCCGGCGAACGCTCGGGCATGAGAGGGCAGGCTTATGGAATGGGAAATTTCCGCTGCGCCGAGCACGAGGCGGTCATTGTCGAAATGACACCCCCGGAATGCCGCCACTGGGGCGTCGCGCTGGCCAACCGCTATTGGGAATGCGTGGAATACGCGAGTCGTCAGAGTTCTTTGAATCGCGCCCAGGCGCGGCTCGATTCGGATGGGGTCTTTCGCGGAGTGATCGCGCATCGCGATCCCGGTGTGGCCAATTGGCTGGACCCGGGAGGAAATCGCGAGGGGACAATCTCGGCACGTTTTCTCTGGGCGGATCGCGCCCCGGAAGTGCGCCTCAAATCCGTCGACTTCGATGCGCTATTCGACGAACTCCCCCAGGATACACCTCGAGTTGAAGCAGGGGATCGCCGCGATGCGCTCGAGCATCGTCGCCTCGCGATCCTGCGTCGCTTTCGTGAATAATCGGCCGTTCCGGGAAAGGCCCGACCGCAGGATGAAATCGAGATTCAGGACTTCGATGGCGCCACGGGGAGCTCTCGGAGCGGGTTCGCGCCGGCAATCCTCAAATCGAAGGGAGGACTCGTCATGAGATCCCAAGGAATTCGAATCGGGCGACTTCTAATCTCCTTTGCTCTTCTGGGTTCGGCCTCGATTCAGGACGCGAGTGCCGGCGCGCGGGAGACGTGGGAAATTCACCCTCCGATCGGAGTTTTCGGAGAGACCGTCCACGCGCCGGGTGACTTCAAGATTTCCTATCGCGTGCAGAGGGAGTCGTTCGAGGGTTTGATGGACGGGGGCAATTCGCTTTCCCAACTTGGAGCGATGGCCGCGTATTCGGGAGGTTCGATTCCCACATCCCTCCGCTCGACCTCGCATGTGGTTGAGTTGGTGTGGAAGCCGGGGGACGATTGGATTCTCCTGGTTACGCTGCCTTTCATCGATCGCCAAGTCGATCAGATCGACGTGACCACTGGCCAGGGGTATTCCCTCGCAGTGAGTGGCTTCGGCGATGTTGTTTTCAGCACTCTCTACAAGGTTTACGATTCGAACGGACAACGAATTCACCTGAATCTCGGCTTGAGCTTGCCCTCGGGTTCCAGCAATGAAGCATTGGCCACGCCATTTTCGTCGGGCACATTGCAGAAATTGCCCTACGCGATGCAATTGGGTTCCGGCACCCTGGCTCTCAAACCCGGCGTCACCTACAACCGCAGTTGGACGACCGTCTACTGGGGGGCCCAGATGACCGGAACGTTGCAGGCCGGGACGAATTGGGGATAGGGATTTTAACGGGGCTTTTCAGTTCCGCCGATAAGTAACCGAATGACCAATCGCCCGGAATCACGGGCGAAGGGTCCAACGCGGGAACAGTGTCAGGGCAATCGGATTGGCGTCGCGCCCTGACGTTGCGCTCGAATGTGTTCAGACAAATTGTCCTGCGTGACCCGTTGCCCCACGGTTGTCTGCCCTTCGCTTCGGATTTGGACGATCTCTGCGATGGCGCTGGATTGGTTCGTGTGAAAATGATGTGCGTCCAGGTAGTTGGCCGTCGTTGTGGTGAACGCGTTAACGCCCATCATGTCAATCACAGTCGTTCCCGTTGCGACCAGGTCGCCAAGCCAGCGTGCATAGTCTTCGAATCGCCCGCTTTCAACCAGCACGCCGAAGAGTTCTGCAGAAATCGGTGTTGTGAAAACGACGACGTTGGCGTTTGGGTACTGCTTGCGAATCCGTAGGAGAGCCTTTGGGCCAATGTCCTCGTAAACGTAGTCGGATCCGTAGCGGATAGTTCGATATTCCCGCAGCTGTCGTTGTACTGCGTGCTCTCGACGATCATTCGCCAGCGGACGGATCGTTAGAGTGTTACTACGATCATATAGGTATCGCTCACGTAGCGGATCGGCGTTGGCTCGGATTGTCCGCAATGTGTAACGAAGCGTATCCAGGCTAACCAGCGACTGGACTGCATCGAGAACCGATGGCGTTTCCGGCGCAGACGACTTCGCGGTATCTCGTTCGCTTTTGATGCGCGAGCGCGTCGTAAAGAAGGCCATGCCAATCAGAATGTTCTTTGGCGGCCCTTGTATCGAGCTGTAGAACGCAAGAAGTCCCTCGTATTCGTCCGGGTACGTGCTGTTCAAGCTGTAGTTAAACAAGCGCATGTTGGAAAAGTCACTCTCACGCAGCGTCGTAGAACGACTGTCGCCAAGCAACACAGAGTCATAGGCGTGGTCTCCAAAGTAGAGGTAGTTGCTCTTCTGAACACGCTGGTTGATGGAGATCTGATGCTGATTCCATGAGTGGCTATGTCCAAAGATCCACAGCGGATCGATCCACGCATTGAAAACGGCGACGGCCACGCAGATGCTTGTGGTCGTTGCCGCCAGGACGAGAAGATATTTTTTACTCTGATTCATGAACGTTGGGTATCTCAGAATTGGAAGTAGAGGAACTCACTGACACGACTCAAAACCATGAGCGCGATCGCAGCCAAGACGGAACATCCAACGGCCCAAGATACGGTCGGTTCCCATGTCATCCACCCGGAGGTCGCGTTCGGAGAATCGCCGGAGTACGTGTCAAACGCAGGGTCAAAGCGACTCATGAATTGCTGCGTATTCGGAGCGATCGTCACAATCAGTCCCAGACCGACAATGGAAACAAGCGCTTCAAGACTGAAAAATGCTTGAGAGGTAAATGTAAAGTCGACCCATGGGAGAGCTGAGACGAGCGTCTCGGCAGTGTCCGGAACTGCGAACCCGTTTGCTCCGACCATCGAGCTCAGCAGGTTCATGGCACCGGGTACCGACTCGGCGCGAAAGAACACCCAGGCCACCACGACCGAAGTAAACGTCACGCCGCGAGCCAACATTCGGCTCGTGACCCCTGATTGGTGTCCCGGTTTCAGAGTCAACCTCAAGTTTTGGAAACCGTGATTCACCACCAGATACAGCCCGTGTAGTGCGCCCCAGATAACGAAAGTCCATCCTGCACCGTGCCACAGGCCGCCAAGAATCATGGTCAACATCAGGTTGCGATACCGAAGGAGGGGGCCGCGCCGATTGCCGCCCAGCGAGAAGTAGAGGTACTCGCGAAGAAAGCGGGACAGGGTCATGTGCCAGCGCCGCCAGAATTCAATGATGTTCTCTGACTTGTACGGAGAGTGGAAGTTCAAGGGAAGCCGGATTCCGAACATGCGCGCAATGCCGATAGCCATATCGGAATAGCCGGAAAAGTCGAAGTAGAGCTGGAAGGTGTACGACAGCGCCCCAATCCATGCCTCAAAGAAGGACAGTGCCAGTCCGGCCTCGGATGCACTGAAGACCGGCGTCGCGTAGCCGGCGATCGAGTCAGCGAGAATGACCTTCTTGAACAGGCCAATGAAGAAGATCGTCGCACCGATTGCCAAGTGCTCGACGTGCTTTCGGCGAATCTGAAGCGCTTCGAACTGCGGGAGCATTTCTTTGTGATGAACGATGGGGCCAGCGATTAGCTGAGGAAAGAATGTGACGAAGAGCAAGTAGTCGAGGAAGTCATACTCGCGCGCGATGCCCCGCTGCGCATCGACCAGGTAGGCGATCTGCTGAAACGTGAAGAAGGAAATGGCGAGAGGCAGCACGATCGTTTCGAGGTGGAAGCTTTGGCCAAGCGAAACGTTGATCGTGTCGACGAAGAAGTTTGCGTACTTGAACCATCCCAACGCGGCAAGATTGGATACGACGCCAAGCGTCAGCATGCCCCGCGCAATGCCTGGGGTCTGATCCCTAGCACGGGAGAGCAGCCGACCCACGGTGAAATTGAAAACGGCCGAGATTCCGAGGAGTACGAGATAGGGCGGGTTCCACCAGCCGTAGAAGAAAAGCGAGACGGCTACGAGCCAGCCGATCGCCAAGCGTCGGTATCCCAGGGCAAGGATCGCCAGGAAGACCACCAACCCGATCGGCAAGAGCCCAAAAATAAACACATGAGAGTTGAACAGCATGGTTTCTTTTCGGAATCATGCCGAGTAACGACAAGCGGTTCGATTCCAAAGCTCCGCAACATGAAGGAAAATCCAGTATATGCGTTCTCATCGGAGCGCCCAGGGGACCAAACGGGGATCGGGATTTTAACGGGGCTTTTTAATTCCGCTGATAAGGAGTCGAATGACAAATCGCTCGGAATCACGGGCGAAGGGTCCAACGCGGGCCCGAGCGTTTGAGCGTGCAGTCGGAAGTCCCCCTGGTGATTTTCAAAGACTACACGGGTGGCTTCGCACAGGCGGCCGCGGACTCAGCACAGAATGCCCCAATGCTCGTAGAAGCCGGCAATGTGCCCGAGGCTACTCCTGTGAAACCGGAGCCTCCGCGAGCGGCCTGGGCGATACGTTCCCCGCGAGACGAGGACCGGGAGCCCAGCGCGGTCCTCTAGCCCGGCTTCACTTCACCGGGCTGCCATGGTTTGTGTCGGGTTCAGGGGCACTCGTTCGCGACGAGGGTCGCGTTGCACCACGCGGCTGCGCTCGCTCCAAAGCGCCATCTTGCGTCCATCGAGGAACCACAGGCCGCGAAGTTCGAGGGGGAGCATGGTCGGAGAGTACGCGCCTACGGTGTAGTGAGGGGTGCCGCCTTCGGGCCGGGGCAGTTGCGTTGGGCGCAATGAATGAATGAATGAGCGAGCCCGCTTGTTGCCCCGAGGTGGTGGGTTGCGGTACAGCCGGCGGATCCGAACAGTCCCGCATCAATAACCCGCCTCGCCACATCGACCCCGCTGCGAAGACGCCGTGATAAGCACAAGCTGCCTTGGGACTGACATCTCCGTCCTGTTCCCCGAGCGCCCCTGCGCGACCCGCGTGCCGTCCGCACACAGCCGGTCCGAACTCCCCGGTTCCCGGC
>LWDU01040886.1_pt1 | contig 12712 bp, 14 predicted proteins | sample 727161 | NCBI WGS metagenome assembly LWDU01 (sample SAMN04566230, study PRJNA314399) | hydrothermal vent metagenome | isolation source: deep sea hydrothermal plume seawater | place: Mexico: Gulf of California, Guaymas Basin | collected 2004-07-11 | reverse complement strand
TTCCTGTGTTCTGCGGGATTCTGGGTTCATAGAGAGCAATATTAAACATGATTTTGCATGGCTGCTAGCATTTGAATACATTATTTGGATAACGAAGTGCGGAGTATACCTTGGAAATACATTTTTAAAAACACACTATCGAACCGCACCAATCAAGGTATCAAAAATGGACCTTGAAACCGACACCGCCTGAGCCGCTGCCTGATAGGCATTTTGAAATTTGATTAAATTTGCGGCTTCTTCATCCAGATTAACCCCTGAGCCATTTTCTCTGGCTTCTTTCGCTTGATTGAATAAGGCTTCTTGCGCTGCGCGGTTAATGCTCGCCGAATGTGTTTTGGTACCCACATCAGCCACCAATTGTTCATAAGACTGTGAAAATGTTGTTGTTCCCCCTAACAATTTTGATTTGGTTTTAAGGTCAGCAAGTTCTAAAGCAATCCTGTTATCGCCAGGTAATGTATTAACCGTTTGAGAAGCTGCAATGGCTCTTGGGTCAGTAATTTCAGAGCTAATATTTTTAGCCGCTAGAAATGTCGGTCTAATCACAAACTGATCACCTGTTGCCATTGTTCCAGAAAAAGCCAGATCAAATCCTACATCAGCAGGAAGTACCACCGAACCATCGCTTAAGTTTGTAATGCTAAAGGTAGGTAATGTAATGGAACCACCAACAGTGCCTGGGGCAAGAATATCAATTTGATAATCTGTTGCTTGCAGGTTTGCTGCTGATGCTTTAAACGTTGCAGTAATCGTGTCTCCTGCAGAAACAAATGTTACAACGGGTATTTCAGGTGAACCAAAAGCAAAGACATCGGTACCTGCAGTTGCATTTAAATCAAATCCTGATTTATGTAATTCATTGAATTCAACGGCCAGTCCCGCAGCCAACACCCCCTGTTGTTGTTGTGCAGGATCCAATACTTCATCTCTAAAACGTAGCATCCCAGTCATTTCGCCACCGGACAATTGTCCGGAGATATCTTGCCCCTGCATATGAATTTCTTTATGAAACAAATCTAACGCAGAATTCTCTAGCGAGAGACTGGTAACACTCGCACCTAATACTAAAGACTGGCCCATTCCTATAAAAACACTCACCGATCCATCGCTTTGCTGAAGTACGGAAACATCAATTATCTCAGCTAATTGCGATAATAATGAGTCGCGTTGATCTATTAAATCATTAGGCTGTTGATCACCGGAAGTACGCCCGATATCTACAACAATATTTAAGTTTAAATCAGCAATACCAGTAGATAAACTATTGATTTTCTCAACACTAAACCCTAAATCACTATTAAGCTGTATTCTGAGACGATCAAAACGCCCCGCTATGTTATTAAATTTTTGCGCCAGCAATTCTGTTTCACTGATCATGACTTGTCGGGCAGGCATAGAGGAAGGGTCATTAGCCACCTCACCCACTGCATTAAAAAATGAATTTAATACAGGCGTCATACCAGTTGCCTCATCAGCAAGCATGTTATCTATTTGCGCGGATAAAGCGTGATACTTGTCCACCTCGGCAAAAGTTGCCGTACTGGAACGCAATTGGGTATTGGTAAATTGATCATAGACCCGTGTTATATTTCCAACATTAACCCCTTTGCCTAAATATCCTGAGCTCACTAACTGTGCAGGGTTGCTAGCCAGTTCTGTTCGCTGCCGGCTATACCCTTCGGTATTCACATTCGCTATATTATGGCTGGTTGTTGCCAGTGAACGCTGAAAAGCGGCAAGACCTGATAATGCTGTACCTAAAAGCGTGTTACTCATAAATCACCCACTCTACTCTCATTGCATGACGACATCGCAGTGCTTAAAAGCGCCATAGGTAGGCCCTGCGTACGCATCGACCCTGCCCAAGAACCGCATCGTCAAGGCCCCCACAAATGGCTTGCCGGCTAGTCGGGATAAAATTTTAGCCTCCCTCGCGTGCTACTCGCGCACTTCAGATTGGCAAATTTCCCTGCGCCTTCCGGAGACTATCAGCCCCGTAGCTTACTGCCATAGTGGCGAACTCAAAATGCTCGACTGTTATACCTTGCACCGTTACTCACTTTTTCTCACCGTAACTTCATTGCCAGTAATGATGGCGACTCCACTACAGAAAAGGCCTTACTATGATAAATCTTCATAACTTTTCCAGCATAAGCTGGATCTGTAGCATAACCTGCTATCTGTAATTCCCGCATATACTGTGCCGGTTCTGATACTGCCTTTAAGGCATGCGCATAACGTGGATTATGTGTTATGAAATGAACGTAATCTTTAAAACTGTCAGCATACGATGCATAAGCACGAAATCCCGCCCTTTCTTTTTTCACCACCCCGGCTTCATACTCCAGTGTTGCCACCTGCGTCTGAGGTCCTGTCCACCCTTTGTCGGCCTTAATATTAAACAGATTGTGACTACTCCCCCCCTGTCTGTTGTTAATGACAGACTTACCCCAGCCTGTCTCCAGAGCCGATTGTGCCAGAAGCAGCTTGGCATCCACACCTAACTGCGTTGCGGCCTGTTCGGCATAGGGACGTAATTGTGAGATAAATTGAGCGACTGTGTGCAGGGCTTTATCGGCAGCTCTCATCCCCGCAGCACTCCTCTCTACGAGGATGGCTTGCGCGTTAAACTGCACAGGTACGGAACCTGTCAAATCAGGCGGTGGCAGGTACTGTCCCTGACGGGGTATACCGCATGCAGATCTGGATGCGCTAGCAGAGCGATTCAGATAATCTTCAAGCCCTAATGTTTCTTGTTGTTGCTCATCTTGGCTGGGGCTTAATTGTTTAACTATCATCTGTGCCAACCCCACCCCACCATCACCGGATAAATGCAAGGCTAATTGCTGGTCATACATCTGTTGATAAAATTGACTCTGACTACTATCCAACATACCATCAGCCAGCTTTGCTGCCCGCATGCTTGTTAAGACTCTATTAACAAAAATGGACTCAAACTGTCTGGCCACCTCTTTGATGGCTTCAGGTGATTTAGTTTTTGTCTGGGTTTTTAATTTTGCCAACCCCTTAAAATCAGTATACACATCGACATGTTGTACATTTAACATTAGCCCTCCCCCCACATTAAATGATAATGAGTTCGGCACGTAAAGCGCCTGCAGATTTAAGCGCTTCCAAAATGGCTACCAGATCGCTAGGGCCTGCACCCACCTGATTCACGGCTCTTACAATCTGATCCAGCGTCACCCCGGGATTAAACAAAAACATATGATTTCCAGCTTTACCCAGCCCACCTTCTTCCACCGTCACTACGGATTGTTCCACCACTGTCGTATCCCCTTCTGCCAGCGCATTAGGCTGACTCACAGCAGTATTTTCACTGATGGTCACTGTCAGACTACCGTGTGAAACGGCTGCCGACTGGATCCGGACATGACCATTAATCACCACCGTACCCGAACGTGAATTAACAATCACTCGAGCAGGTGCATCATCAGGAACCACCTGTAAATTCTCGATTAATGCGGCAAAAGACACCCGCTGAGAATGCTCTGCTGGTGCACTGACTTTTATAGATGTGGCATCTAATGCTTTTGCGACACCCGGTCCTAATACGTTGTTGATACTCTCAACCATCCGGCTGGCAGTGGTAAAATCTGACTGATGTAAATTAAAAACCAATGAATTTCCCTGGTTAAAAGGACTGTTAACGCTGCGCTCTACCGATGCACCATTTGCAATACGGCCAACGGCGGGGTTGTTGACTGTGATTTTAGAGCCATCCTGCCCTGATGCACTGAGGCCGCCAACCACCAGATTTCCCTGCGCTATGGCATAGACTTTTCCATCCACCCCTTTTAATGGGCTCAATAACAAAGTGCCTCCACGTAAACTTTTTGCATCGCCAATAGATGACACCGTCACGTCAATTTTTTGACCTGGTTTTGCAAAAGCGGGTAAATCGGCATGAATAGCGACAGCGGCCACATTTTTGGCTTTAAGGTCAACACCGGGTGGCAAAGTAATGCCTAATCTTGCCAGCATGCTACGTAGACTTTGCCCGGTAAATTTGGTTTTATCTCCAGACTTGTTGAGCCCCACCACCAAGCCATAGCCAATCAGCGGATTACTACGCACCCCGGTTATGAAGGCCATATCTTTGATCCGTTCGGCATAAAGCGGCGAGCCTATCAATAAATAAAGTAGCCCCGTCAATAATAGGTGTTTCATGGTATGCCTTTTGTTAAAAAGGAAACAGTGGACTGAGAAAAAACCGGGAAAACCAGCCCACTTTACTGGAATCAGCGATAGCACCATCGCCGGTATACATAATAGTCGCATCAGCAACCTTACTTGAGGACACTGTATTTGATGCATCAATATCCAGCGATCTGACAACACCTGAAAAACGAATGTATTCATTGCCATCATTTAAAGTTACACGTTTCTCACCCCGAATTTTCAAGTTGCCATTCGGCAGAACATCAAACACGGTCACACTGATATTTCCGGTCAGGCTATTACTTTGGTTCGCCTCGCCTTCCCCCTTAAATTCATGTTTTGATGCCAGTGTTGCACTTAAATCATTGCCAAAAATCATCGAGGGATCCATTCCCATTATTACGGGTGCAGAAGCCGAGACCTGACTTTCTTTTTCAGTATCAAGGTCAGCTGTTTTTCTTGCTTGTGTCTTTTCATCCAGTCTGATGGTCAAAATATCCCCCACCCGTTTGGCGGTGTGATCCTCAAACATACGCATATCATATCCAGCCTGATAAATTGCCCCACTCACCTGCCTTGGCGGCCGTAGATCAACGGCTTGTACAGGGGCAAAACCCGGGTCTCTTTTGGGCAAGGCTTCACATCCATTTAACATCGCCAGGGTAAACAGTAGCCTGACGATTTTTAACGCATTCTTCATGCCACACCTTTTTATAATTGCTGGGTCACAAACGACAGCATTTCATCGATGGTAGAAATGGCTTTTGAATTCATTTCATAAGCTCTTTGGGTTTCAATCATATTAACCAGTTCTTCCACCACATTAACATTTGAGGTTTCCAGTGAACCCTGAAACAAAGCACCAAATTCATCTTCCCCAGGTGTACCTACCACAGGCGCACCACTGGCTACCGACTCGCTAAACAAATTTTCCCCTATCGGTTCCAGCCCGGTGGGATTAACAAAATCGGCTAATTGTATCTGACCTAGCTGTACAGTTGCAGGACTGCCCGGCTGCAATACAGAGAAAGTACCATCGCGGCCAATAGTGATGCTGATAGCATCTGCAGGAACGGTAATTGATGGTTCAAGGGGCATACCCGCAGAAGTCACAATTTCACCGCTAGAACTCAGCTTGAATGACCCGTCCCGGGTATAGTTAATATCCCCGTTGGGCATCAAAATTTGCAAAAAACCCCGTCCACTGATAGCCATATCCAGTGAATTTTCAGTTTGCTGTAAATTACCCTGAGTATGCAGTTTTTCAGTTGCCACAGTTCTAACACCTGTTCCCAGCTGAAGCCCTGATGGCAGCTCTGTGTTTTGCGTAGATTGCGCGCCGACCTGGCGAATATTTTGATAAACCAGGTCTTCAAAAATGGCTCTGGATTTTTTAAAGCCCGTGGTACTTACGTTGGCGAGATTATTGGCTATCACGGCCATTTTGGTTTGCTGGGCATCTAAACCGGATTTAGCGACCCATAAAGCTCTTTCTGTCATACTGACCTCCTAATGTGACAATTTTTTGTCTCATCAGGATAAAAGCATAATTTATGCCATTTGCATTAGTTTTGCACTGACCCCTGCGTTTTCATCCACTGCACTCATCACTTTGGTTTGTAACTCAAAGTTTCTGGCCAATTCAATCATTTCTACCATGGCTGCAATCGCATTGACATTACTGCCTTCCAAAGCACCGCTTATTAAACTGACCTCGGCACTGGCAGCCAGTTTTTCGCCATTTTTATGGTACATTAACCCATCGCTACGCTTTTCAAGACTGTCAGCGTCCGGATTAACTAACTGGATGGTTTCTACCGCCGCTAAGGTAGTGATATCCCCCCCTAACGGAATAATACTAATCGTGCCATCTTGCCCGATTTCAACTTTCTCCGCAGGCGGAAGAATAATCGGCTGAGCCGACTCACCCAGAACGTTTAACCCCGAACCGGTTTGTAGCATCCCTTGTTGAGTGATGCGGAAATCACCTGCCCGGGTATAAGCTTCTTCACCTGCCAGGCCTTCTACTTTAATCCAGCCGTCACCTTTAACCGCCACATCCAGGTCTCTTCCCGTTGTCTGCAGTGGGCCATACTCCATATTTGTGCCCGGCCGTTCGGTCATGGCATAGACACGTGCTGGAAAACCGGGACCAAAAACCGGCATACTCCGAAACTGTGCTAAATCAGACTTAAAACTCACGGTCTGAGAGTTTGCCAGGTTATTGGCATTTGCCGTCTGAGCCAGCAAGGTTTGCTTGGCTCCGCTCATGGCGATATATAAACTACGGTCCACTCGCTGTCCTCCTGTTGTTACTACTCACATTTAGACGTTCAAGATAGTCTGAACAATAGTATCTTCTGTAGTAATCGTTTGTGCATTGGCCTGATACGCTTGTTGTGCCACGATCAAATTAATCAGTTGTGCTGCTATGTCAACATTGGAAGATTCTAAGGCGCCTGATTGAATCAAACCAAAGCCATTAGCACTGGCTTCTCCAGACACCGGCTTACCTGAATTGGCACTTTGTCCCCAGGCCGTATCACCTAATTTTGCCAGGCCATTGAGATTAGCAAAGCGCGTTAATGCTACTTTACCCACGGTTGTCGAACCCCCATTGCTAAACCGGGCAAAAATCACGCCTTCATCATCAATATCAACCCCGGTTAACCGCCCTGCTGGCAAGCCATTTTGGGACAAAGTATTGACACTGAATTTTTCTTGTACTTGCGTGGAACCAAAATAATTCATGGCATTGATATTAATATCCGCTGCACCTGTAGCAGGTGCAATGATGTAGTTATTCAGATTAAATCTACCATTAGCAGGTGTATTCAATACTCCCCCTGAATTAAAGGTCAAAATAGCATGTGATAACCCACCAGCATCTGTACCAATTGAGCCAGCTGGATCGCTTAAGGTCACCAGTGTTTTTGTACTGTCATCTGGCTCAGCCAAATAATGATAAACATGCCAGGTTGGAACCTCTACACCTGTACCCAGAGGATCCACCGTTGGATCCCTTTTAACAAAATAAGTGGTTAATATATGCGGCGAACCTAAACTGTCAAATACGGTCGCAGAGGTCTGACTTGTAAATGAATTTGAATTGGTATCATCAAAGGGGGTGATTGCGGGGTCAATGGCTCTTGCATTTGCATCTAGATTTACCGCTAAATCAACAGTATTTGTGGCTGATGGTAAACCCGTTAAGGTATTAATCTGTACGGGTTGCGTCACCCCCGTACTAAAACCATCGGATATTTGCCTGCCATTGGGCCTATAAACCAGTAAAGCCTTGCCTTGATTATTCACCAGAAAGCCATCTTTATCCAATTTAAACTCACCGGCTCTGGTGTAGGAAACATCGGTGAGTTCAGTGGGACTTTTGGCCATGGTAAAAAAACCTTCCCCGCTAATAGCCAAGTCCAGATTATTATCGGTAAACGCCAGATTTCCCTGCTGAAATAACTGGGCAACATTGGTGACTTGTACCCCGGCTCCAGCCGTGGTGCTACTTACGCCACCTAAACTGGCAGCATATACATCAGCAAACTCCGACCGTGACCGCTTAAAGCCCGTGCTATTAGCATTAGCTATATTATTGCCTGTCACGGCCAAATTATTGGCCGCGGCATTTAATCCACTTAACGCTGTAATAAAACTCATAATAAACCTCGCCTTTAAAGAATTTGTTGAATCTGGCTGAAATCCACACTTTGTCCACTGGCCAGATTTATCTGTAAACCCTGTACCCCGTTCCCCATACTAATACTTTCAACTCTCGACTGGAGGTTTGTCGGCAGGATGGTGTTATTCCCATCAATTTTTGCTTCCACCTGAATCCTGTAGAATCCTGGGACGGCAAATTCACCTTGCGCATCCAGACCATCCCAGACAAATGCCAGGTCACCCGCAGCATGCCCACCTAATGCAAGGTTTCTCACCACCACTCCCGTCACCGGATGCACTAGTTTTACATTCACCTCCGTCGAACTATCGGGCAGATTAAAATCTCCCGATACCTTGCCTCCCACATCCAGCATTGCCTGATCGCCCGGTGCAAAGACCGATCTCCCCACTAAAGATGTTGCTTGCAATGCCTGGTCCGAACTCAGGGAAGTTGCAAAATCTTTAAAGGAAGCCTGTAATTCCTGAATCCCGGACACCGTGCTAAATTGCGCCATTTGTCCCAGAAAATCCCCGTTTTCCATGGGTTTTAACGGGTCTTGATGGGTCAACTGCATGGTCATCAACTTTAAAAACTGTTCTTGCCCTAGACTCTGTTCTTTCTTTTGTGGCCGTGCTGCAGTCGCCAACCCTAACTCTTTAAATACATCTGTCGCGTTCACTGACATCATAGCTCTCCTACTGTCCCATTCTTAAAGTCTGTAACATTAATTGCTTAGCCGTATTTAACACTTCGACATTATTCTGATAAGAACGTGATGCCGACATCATATTCGCCATTTCTTCTATTGTATTAACATTCGATTTATAGATATATCCCGCCTCATCAGCCATCGGATGATGAGGCGCATATTCCATGACAGCAGGTACCTGACTCTCAACCACGCCTTTAACCATTACGCGACTAGTCGCATCATTTTGATCCATTATATTTTTAAGTTCAGCGGCAAAAACAGGCTGCCTGGACTTATAAACCTCAGCTAGACTGCTACTAATACTGTTGGCATTGGAAATATTACTAGCCACCAGATTGAGTCTTAATGACTGGGCATTCATACCGCTGCCGGCAATATCAAATATATTCATGGATGGCATCTTTATTCTCCTCGCAGTGCAGACCTTAGCCCAGAAAACCGGCTATTGATAAAACGTAAACTGGCCTGATATTGCACCGCATTCTCGGCATATTTACTCTGTTCAATATGCGACTCAACCGTATTCCCATCTAATGAGGCTTGTTGAGGATTACGGAACATCATAGTCGCACCTAATAAATGATCATTCAGTGAAAAATGTTCCTGCTGAGTACGCTCCAGAGCCGGTTTCATCATCATCGACTTTTTCAGTACTGACTGAAAATCCAGATCACGTGCTTTATACCCTGGGGTATCGGCATTGGCCAAATTTGAAGCTAATACTTCACTGCGCTTTTCACGCAAAACCAGCGCCTGAGGATGAATGCCTAATGCATTGTCAAAATTAATAGTCATAATTCACACCTGTCATATTCCTGTAAAAACAATAAGCATGACTTATGCCACATGGAAATATTCGCTTAAAATCATTGCCATAAATACAGGGGCCAGCAAAGACAAAGAAACAGCATGGGTTTTCAGTGCCTATTCACTCTAGATACCGTCGCACCCTGTGACAAGGTCCCTAAACTGCATCCATGCGCGACGCTCAGGAACAGGTTCTCAGCACCAGTAGCGTAATAAAAAATCAATGTGGCAAAAAACCGCCACCCTCAAACACAGCCATATAGGGTCGGTGCAACAAAACTCAGGCGATTTTCTTAAAATAGCAAACTCGACCGCGCCTGACTACTTGAAATTCTTTGCTTATTGCAGGCATGGATTCCGTACTGCTTAGGAATAAATAACCACCAGTCTCCAGGGAATGGACCATGCGGGAAAGAATATCTCGCTTAAGCTCTGCTGAAAAATAAATCAAAACATTGCGACAAAAAATAGCATCAAACTTCCCCAACCCGGAGAATGGCTTTAACAAATTAAATTGCTGAAACCTGACTCTATTTTTAATCTCTGCGTTTAATGCATAGCCTGTTGGGGTTTGCTGAAAAAACCGATTTTTAGTCGAGCTATCAAGCCCTCTAGACAAAGCCATTTCAGAATAGACGGCCGCCTTTGCTTCCCGCAAAATTGTTGCAGAAATATCTGTCCCTATAATTTGTACATTTCGATTGATTTTTGTTCGCTCCACAATATCTTCAACACACATACTCATCGTGTAGGGTTCCTGCCCCGAAGAACAAGCCGCTGACCATACTTTAATCGCACCTGCTTTTCTTGCAAAAATTTCAGGTAATACCTGCTCCTTAAATTCAACAAATTGCATATCATCCCGAAACCAGAAAGTCTCATTGGTAGTCATGGCATCCACTACAGCCGCCTTTATTGACTGCGCAACGGCACTATTTGTTTGTAATGCCAGCGCCAATTCTGTAAAAGAATTTAATTTAAACTCCACTAACAAACAGGCTAATCTGTTTTTCACTAAATATTGTTTTTTTGCCCCCAGCACAATACCACAGGACTGGCTTAAAAAATGTTGCACAATCCTATAGTCATTTGACGTCACTTGCATTGTTTTAATTATTCAGTGATGAAATAAAGCATTGGCTTTTATCACAAAAGATAAGCCATTTTTCTTATTAGCAGGCTCTTCACTCATGTATTATTTTCAATTGTTGCTGAATTGCCTGCATTAAAGAATCAGGATTAAATTTAGCCAAAAACTTATTGGCTCCCACTTTTTCCACCATACTGGTATTGAAAACACCACTTAATGAAGTATGGAGAATCAAATGAATTTTTTTCATTTCAGCATGGCTTTTAATTTTTTTAGCCAGAGTATAGCCATCCATTCTCGGCATTTCCACATCAGAAATAATCATGGCGTAGCACCCGGTGATATCAATCCCCTCTGCAATCAGTTGTGATAAATGATCCCATGCCTCTTGGCCATCTTTCAACAAGGTACACTTAATACCTATCTGTGCGCACACTCTTCTTATCTGGTTTCTAGCCACACTGGAATCATCGATAACCAAGATACGGTCACCTGCACCGATTGCCTCCCTATCAATCACCTCATCCGAAGCCTGGTCTTGTCCACCCATCACTTCTTTCATGACCTTTTCAACGTCGATCACTTCAATTAATTCCTGATCAAACTCCGTTATTGCTGTCAGATAGCCGTCTTGTCCCGTACCACCTGGCGGTGCCTTAACCTGCCCCCAACCTATGTTAATAATTCTATCAACCGAGCTCACTAAAAATCCCTGTATTGCACGATTATATTCAGTCACAATCACATGACTTCTCTCATCTCGTATTAGAGCAGGCATGCCGACTGCCATAGAAAGATCTAAAACAGAAATGGTTCTGCCGCGTAAATGAGCCACTCCACAAATAACAGAATGTGATCGTGGCATCTGAGTCAACTTAGGTGTCTGGATAACTTCCTGGACCTTAAACACATTAATGCCAAATCGCTGTCGACCATATAGCCTAAAAAGTAACAGTTCAAACCGATTATGTCCCGCCAACTTTGTTCGCTGGTCAACGCCCTCTAGCATACTTGCCATAAAAACTCCTTAAAAAACCACCGTAGTGAATTGAGCTTATTTTTAGTATAACGGGCTTTCTGATTTTTACTTATGCAAAACATCTGGCCCACTTTATGCTTGCTATTATTGACAAGACATTTATTTGGCGCAATTCGATGACCCCGAACATCTTACTTTTCCTGCTTCTTTTCTTGAGCAGTTATCCGCAGCACAGTAATGCCCAAGGAATACAATCCATCAGTTCTATCCAAGAAGCGATAGAACAGTATATTTCATCTCAATTAGCTACCAATACAGATTATAAAATACGGCATAGTCGTCTTGATAGACGTCTGGCGCTATCACTTTGCAATAAACCACTGAATATTTTTAACCCTAGAGACGCCCTACAACCCGGACGCAATTCTATTGTCGTAAAATGCAATGGTGAAAAAACATGGCATATTTATACCTCGGTCAACATTAGCATTTACCAGAATGTCATTGTTTTAACGCATGCTGTTCGTCGAGGTGAAATTTTCGATGCATCTGCCCTGCAACTAGAGAAAAGAGAACTATCGGCCTTACGTTCAGGGTTTTTCTCAACGCCAGAGCCTATTCTTAATCAACAGGCCACACGAAACCTGTCGGCAGGAACGGTAATGACTCAATCGCACTATACTAAGGCCAAGCTTATAAAACGGGGAGAAAGAGTATATATCACCACCAACCGCCCTCATTTACATATCAGCATGGCAGGGATAGCCATGATGGATGGGGTAAAAGGCCAGAACATCCGGGTTAAAAACTTAACATCACACCAAATTGTCCACGGGGTGGTAACAAGACCCGGGCAAGTTGTTGTTTTTGATCCCGATGCCAATAAATACTAAAGTATTCATTGGCATTGCCGCTAACAGTTAAAGATAAATCAGAAATAGAGAATTAGGATGAACATTCCCCCTTTAACCAGCAAAACCCTGCAAAATAATGGTTTACCCTCACCATCAACAGCGAATGATAAAGTGCAAGGCGCGGATAAAGAAGTCCCTCAGCAGCCCCGTACTACGGTGAATGTTGATATTACAGAAATGACTAAACACATAGCGCACGCATTCAATACCTCTTCTGAATCGGCGCCCGCTATTGATAAAGCACGGGTAAATCCCATTATAGCGGCACTGAATAATGGGTCTTACACTATCGATGCAGAATCCATTGCTGAAAAAATCATGCAAATGGGAATATGACCTGTTTTTGACCGGA
>LWDU01038586.1_pt1 | contig 12716 bp, 10 predicted proteins | sample 727161 | NCBI WGS metagenome assembly LWDU01 (sample SAMN04566230, study PRJNA314399) | hydrothermal vent metagenome | isolation source: deep sea hydrothermal plume seawater | place: Mexico: Gulf of California, Guaymas Basin | collected 2004-07-11 | reverse complement strand
TCCGCGTGCCGCTCATCGCGATGTTGATGGACGGGAAAATACGGCGATCCACCAGCCCGCGGTCGAGGTGCACCTCCATGTTGCCGGTGCCCTTGAATTCCTCAAAGATAACCTCGTCCATCCGACTGCCGGTGTCCACCAACGCCGTGGCCATGATGGTGAGGGAGCCGCCTTCCTCGATGTTGCGCGCGGCACCAAAGAATCGCTTGGGCTTATGCAGCGCGTTGGCGTCGACACCGCCGGAAAGAATTTTGCCGGAGTGGGGCTGCACCGTGTTGTAGGCGCGAGCAAGGCGAGTAATGGAATCGAGCAGGATGATGACATCTTTTTTGTGCTCCACCATTCGGCGGGCTTTTTCGATGACCATCTCGGCGACTTGCACGTGGCGCTCGGGCGGTTCGTCAAACGTGGAGCTGATGACCTCCGCGCCAATACAGGTGCGGCGCATATCGGTGACTTCCTCGGGGCGCTCGTCGATCAGCAAAATGATGAGGAACGCCTCGGGATTGTTGATGAGCACCGCGTTGGCGAGCTTTTGCATCAGCACGGTTTTGCCCGTGCGCGGCGGGGCGACGATCACGCCGCGGCTGCCCTTGCCGATGGGGCACACAATATCGAGCACGCGCGTGGACATCTCGTCCGGATCGGTTTCGAGGATGAACCGCTCGTCGGGAAACAGCGGCGTGAGGTTATCGAAATGCGTTTTGTCTTTGGCAATTTCCGGATCCTCATCACCCACGGCATCCACCTTGAGCAGCGCGAAAAATTTCTCCTTCTCCTTGGGCGGCCGGATGCGGCCCTGGATTTGGTCGCCGGTTTGCAAGTCGAAGCGCCGAATCTGCGAGGGCGACACGTACACGTCCTCCGGGCACGGAAGGTAATTATAATAGGGCGAGCGCAGAAAGCCAAAGCCCTCGGGCAAAATTTCCAGCACGCCCTCGGCAATGAGGATGCCGCGGTCATCGGCGTGTTTGCGGAGGATTTGGAAAATGACCTCGTGCTTGCGCATGGTGCCGAAGTTTTCCACCTCCATTTCCTTGGCGATGACGTTGAGTTCGGCGATGTCTTTTTGCTGGAGATCGCCCATACGAATTTCTTCGCCATCGGCTTCCTCCAACGCGGCGAGGTCTTCGCCGTGTTCCTCCACGTCGCGCGGCAATCCGTCGGGAACATTGCTGCCGCCGCGCTTTCGCGGGCCGCGTTTCATGGGTCGACGCTTGGGGTTTTTATTTGTGGGTCTGGGCATGTCGTGTGTGGTTGTGTGGGTTAAATTTTTTTGCGCCCCGCGCAATGTGCGCCCAGCCGTGGATGGGAATTCGGGGAATGTGGAACTGGGCAATCTCCCGGCAGATCAGTACGGAAGCGGGAAACGCGTGGTCAGTTCGCGGACACGCTGGCGGACTTTGCGCGCGGCGTCAACATTTTTTACATCGGCCAAAACCTCGGCAATCATGTCCGCAATGGCCTCCATTTCCTCCTCGCGCATCCCGCGAGTGGTCATGGCCGGCGTGCCCAGCCGCACGCCGCTGGCTTTAAACGGCGAAAGCGTCTCAAACGGAATGGTGTTTTTGTTCACCGTAATGCCCGCTGTATCGAGCGCTTCCTGACATTCCTTGCCTGTGAGCCCCTTGCTTTGCACGTCCACCAGCAACAAATGGTTGTCCGTGCCGCCGCTCACCAACCGGTAGCCGTTGCGCTCCATTCCGTCCGCCAGCGCCTTGGCGTTCAATATAATTTGCTGTTGGTATTCCTTGAACTCCGGCGCAAGGGCTTCTTTCAAACACACCGCCTTGGCGGCGATCACGTGCATGAGCGGCCCGCCTTGGATGCCGGGGAACACATTGCTGTTGAGCGTTTTGGCATATTCCGCGCGCGCCATGATGAGCCCGCCGCGCGGACCGCGCAGGGTTTTGTGGGTGGTGGTGGTGACAAAATCCGCGTGCGGCACGGGGCTGGGATGGCAACCGGCGGCCACGAGCCCGGCGATGTGCGCGATGTCTGCCAGCAACATCGCGCCGCTCGCCTTGGCGATCTCGCCCATGCGCTGAAAATCGATGAGGCGCGGGTAGGCGCTCGCGCCCACGGTGATCATTTTCGGTTTGTGCTCCATCGCCATTTCGGCGAGTTGATCGTAATCAATCCGCTCGTCCTCCTTGCGCACGCCGTAATGGACGATCTCGAAAAACTTGCCGGAGAAGTTGGCCGCATTGCCGTGCGTGAGATGGCCGCCATGGCTGAGATCCATCGTGAGCATTTTATCGCCCGGCTTGAGCACTGCGAAGTACACGGCCATATTCGCGCCACTGCCCGAATGCGGCTGGACGTTCACATATTCCGCGCCAAAAACTTTTTTGGCGCGCTCGATGGCCAGTTCTTCCACCACGTCCACGTGTTCGCAGCCGCCGTACCAGCGTTTGCCGGGATAGCCTTCGGCATATTTATTAGTGAGCGTGGAGCCCTGCGCTTCCATCACGGCGGGGCTGGTGAAATTTTCGCTGGCGATCAGCTCGATGTTTTCCTGTTGGCGCTGTTTTTCGTGCCGCAGCACCTCGTCCACATCGGGGTCCACCACTTCCACGCGATGATCGGGCTCCAGTTTTTCAACGCGCCGCACATGGCGGCCGCCCTCGAACTCCGTGCCGAGGAATGATTCCAAAATATCCTTGGCCGCTTCCGCGCCGGTTTTGTTGGCGGACAAGCAAAGCACGTTTGCATTGTTGTGCTGGCGCGCGAGCACGGCGGTTCCTGGCTCGTCAATGAGCGCCGCGCGTACGCCGACCACTTTGTTGGCGGCCATGCTCATGCCCACGCCGGATTTGCAAATGAGCACGCCGCGCGCGTGTTGCCCGCTGGCCACGCTGCGGGCCACCGCTTGGGCGAAGTCCGGATAATCGCAGGAGTCATCGCTGGCGGGGCCGTAATCCTGNNNGCCTCGATGCCCTCCTTGATTTGATTGCGGCAGACTTGATAAATTGTGAGGTCGCCGCCAATCGGATCGGCGATGTCCTTGCGGTCGGCGGGCAGTGCCTCCACAAACTCGCGCAGCAAAAACACCCGCTCGCGGGCTTGGGGGAAGTAGCGAATGATGTTGTCCACGTGCCCGCTGGCGAGGCCGAAAATATAATCGGATTCGGCGACCATTTCCGGAGTGATTTGCGCGCTGCGCTGGTCGGTGATATCGATGCCCAATTCCTGCATCGCCGTGACCGAATGCACGCTGGGCGACGCGCCATCGATCGCGCCGAGGCCGGCCGACAGTGCTTCGTAGCCGCCCTGCTCTTTCATGAGTTCGCGGAAAAAGCCTTCGGCCATCGGGCTGCGACAAATGTTGCCCGTGCAGACAAAGAGAATTTTTTTCATTCCCGGTTGGGTGGCGCGTCCGGTCAATCGGTCAACGCCTTGGCGGCAATATCCCCGCGAACGTGCGCGCCTTCAAACTTTATTTTATCCACCGCCGCGTAAGCCAGATCGCGCGCGGCGGCCAATGTGTCGCCCAGCGCCGTGATTCCCAGCACGCGGCCGCCGCTGGTGACGAGGTTTTTGCCTTCATATTTGGTGCCGGCGTGGAAAACTTTCACGCCTTCCATCGCGTCGGCATCGGCGATGCCGGTGATGGGTTTGCCTTTGGCGTAGCTTTCGGGATACCCGCCCGAAGCCATCACCACGCACACGGCGGCTTGATCGCTCCAATGCACGTCCATCTCCGCCAGCCGACGGTCGATGCTCGCCTCAAACAAATCCACGAGGTCGGTTTCCAATCGCATGAGGTAAACCTGCGTTTCCGGATCGCCCCAGCGCGCGTTGAATTCCAGCACCTTTGGGCCCTCGTCGGTCAACATCAGGCCGGGGTAAAGCATGCCGCGAAAATCGATTTCCTCCACCTGACACCCCAGCAGCCATGGGTCGATGATGGCCCTCGCGGCTTGCGCCAAATCCTCATCGCTCAAAAACGGCGCGGGCGAAAAGGTGCCCATGCCGCCGGTGTTGAGGCCCTTGTCGCCGTCCAGCGCGCGTTTGTGATCCTGCGAAGTGGGAAATAAAATGGTGGTGCGGCCATCGCACATCACGTGCAGCGAAATTTCGGTGCCTTCCAAAAATTCCTGAATCACCACTTGATCGCCCGCCTCACCAAATTGTTGATCGACCATCACCGAGTCAATCGCCGCCTCCGCTTCCTCCAGCGTTTCGCAAATCAAAACCCCTTTGCCCAGCGCGAGACCATCCGCTTTCACCACACATCGGCCGTCCAGCTCGCCCGCAAAAGCCTTCGCCGCTGTCGGAAAATTAAACGTCCCCGCCCGCGCCGTCGGGATACTGTGCCGCGCCATAAAATCCTGCGCGAAAACTTTGGACGATTCAAACTGCGCCGCCGCCGCGTTCGGCCCCCAAATGCGCAGATTATTTTCCTCAAACAAATCCACAATGCCCGCCGCCAGCGGATTATCCGGCCCCACCACCGTGAGCTCCGGTTGATGCGCCACGGCGAAATCCAAAAGCGCCTCCAAATCCTCCGCACCCACCGGCACACACTCCACCGGCACGCCGCCCGCAGTGACCTCCCCCGCAATGCCACCATTCCCCGGCGCCACCCAAAGCCGCTCCACACGCGGGCTCTGCGCCAGCTTCCAAGCCAAAGCGTGCTCGCGCCCGCCACCGCCGATGAGGAGAATGTTCATTGCGCCAGCTTAACTTTACCGCGCCCTTTTGTCACCTCACCAATAATCCACGCTTTGTGGCCTCGGCGACGGATGCTGCGGAGGATGCTGTCGGCCTTTGGCCCGCTGACGATGGCGGTCATGCCGATGCCCATGTTGAAGACTTGATGCATCTCGGCGGTGGAAACTTTGCCGTGTTTTTGGATGAGCTCGAAAACCGGCAGCACCGGCCACGTGCCGCGGCGGATGGTGACGCCGCAATTTTTTGGCAGCACGCGCGGGATGTTATCGATGAAGCCGCCGCCGGTGATGTGGGCCAAACCTTTGATGGCGCGGGCGCGGCGGGGTTTGTTGAAGCTCTTCAGCAACGCCTGCACGAGCGAGCCGTAGCTCACGTGGATTTTCAGCAGCTCATCGCCGACGCTGCAGCCGAGCTCGGGCACGCAGCTGCGCGGCTTGAGTTTCATGGTTTCGAAAAATACTTTGCGCGCGAGCGAGTAGCCGTTGGTGTGCAGTCCGCTGCTGGCGATGCCGATGATGGCATCGCCGGGCTTGATGCCGCGTCCGTCAAGCATCGCACTTTTCTCGACCACACCGACGATGGTGCCGCTCACGTCGTACTCGCCTTTTTTGTAAAAGGTGGACATTTGCGCCGTCTCGCCGCCGATGAGGGCGCAGTTGTTTTCCGCGCAGCCGAGCGCGAAGCCGGCGATGATTTGCTCGAACACGTTTGGCTTCAAAACGCCGGTGCCGAGGTAATCGAGAAAAAATAACGGCTCCGCGCCGAGCACCGCGATGTCGTCCACGCAATGGTTGACGAGATCCTGCCCGATGGTGTGGTGGCGCTTCATCGCGAAGGCGACCTTGAGCTTGGTGCCCACGCCGTCGACGCTGGAGACGAGCACGGGGGTTTTATACTTGCCGGTCTTGAGCGCAAAGAGGCCGCCGAAGCCACCGACCTTGCCGAGCACTTCGGGGCGCGATGCGGACTTGAGCAACCGCGACAAACCGGCCTTCACTTGATTGCCCAAGGCAAGATCGACACCGGCTTTTGCGTAAGCGGTCTTGGCCATTACAAAAGCTTGGGCTGGGAGTCATCCGCCACAAGGCTCTTGGCGCGGTCGCGTTGGCGTTCCATGATGTGCTTGTCCACGGCGGGATCGTATTCCACCGGATAATTTCCATCGTAACACGCCATGCAAAATGATTCCTTTGGATGGCCCGTGGCGCGCACCATTCCGTCTTGCGAAAGATAATTCAGCGAGTCGGCATTCAGATAAGTGCAAATTTCTTCAATGGTGTTATTGGCCGCCATCAGCTTGCTGCGATCAGGAAAATCAATTCCATACACGCACGGATTTTTGTGCGGCGGACAGCTTACCAGCACGTGCACTTCTTTGGCCCCGGCTTCCTTGAGTCCATTCACGCGCTTTTGACATGTGGTGCCGCGCACGATGGAATCATCCACGATGATGACGCGCTTGTCCTTCACGAGATCGGTGATGAGGTTGAGCTTCACGCGCACGTTGAAATCGCGAATGAGCTGGCTCGGCTGCAAAAAGCTACGGCCCACGTAGTGATTGCGAACGAAAGCCATCTCGAAGGGGATCCCGCTTTCCAGCGCGTAACCCAGCGCAGCGCAGTTGCCGCTGTCGGGAATGGGCACCACGATGTCGGCTTCGATGGGGTTTTCGCGCGCCAACTCGCGCCCCATATCCACGCGCACTTTGTAAACATTGCGGCCGTTGAGGTTGCTGTCCGGCCGTGAAAAGTAGACGTACTCAAAAATGCAAAACGACCGTTTCTCCTGTTCGGGAAAAGCCTCGATGCTGCGCAATCCATCGTCGTTAATAATGACAATTTCGCCCGGCTCCACGTCGCGCACAAACTTGGCCTCAATCAAATCCAACGCGCACGTTTCGCTGCTGAGCACGTACGCGCCACTCGCGAGCTGGCCGATGCACAGCGGGCGGAAGCCGTGCGGATCGCGCACGCCGATCATTTCGTTTTCATACGCGCCCTCGAGTTTGCGGATGGTGGTGATGAGCGTGTTCTCGCCATTGCTGGTGGGTTGGGCGAGCCAATGCAAAACGATTTCGCTGTCGACCGTGGTTTGGAAAATGGAGCCGCGCTCTTCGAGTTCCTCGCGCAACACGGCGGCGTTGGTGAGGTTGCCGTTGTGGGCGATGGAAATTTGGCCGCGCGAACAATCCACCGTAAGCGGCTGGGCGTTGCCGATGTTGGAACTACCGGTGGTGGAATAGCGCGCGTGGCCAATGGCGGTGTGCCCCACCAAATCGTGCAGCACATTGCCTTTGAAAACCTGCGGCACGAGGCCCATCCCTTTGTGCTCGCGAAACTTCGTGCCGTCGTTGGAAACGATACCGGCGCTTTCCTGCCCGCGATGTTGCAGCGCGTACAAGCCGTAATACGTCAGCTCGGCGGCGTTGGGATGGCCGTGCACGCCGAACACGCCGCAGTAATGTTTGGGGTAATCCTGTTCGTCGCTCATTCTGCTAGGCCATTGCGTTGTCGATTGAGTTCCACCAAAGATCGTGCAAGCCGGCAACCTCCCATGACCACTCGCCAGTCGTCGACTTAATTTTCAATGCCGCGCCCTTCACCGCGCCCACCGTGCCAATACGGCGCGCGGGCACGCCCATCAGTTTGGCGCGCTCGATGGCTTTTACGGAGTCCAGCTCCGAGGTGGTGATGACAATGCGCCCGAGGGTTTCGCCAAACAAAAGCGCGTCGAGACGGTCGCATTCCAGTTCGCTCAAATCAATTTCCGCGCCGATGAAGCGCGGCGTGTTGCGGCCTTCCAATTCTGAAAAACAGCATTCCGCCAAGGCCACCGCAAGGCCGCCCTCGGCGCAGTCGTGCGCGCCTTTTACGAGGCCGCTTTGGATGAGGCCCAGCAGCGTGGTGCCCAGCGTACGTTCGGTTTCCAAATTGCAACGGGGCGGCGTGCCGGTTTTTTGCTCGTGCAACACCTGCAAAAACGCCGAACCGCCGAGGCCGTGCAGCGCGTCCTCCGCGTCCAGCGGTTCGCCCAATAAAATAATCGCGGCGCCTTCGTCCTTAAACCACTGCGTCGTCACGTGGGCCGCGTCTTCGATGAGGCCCACCATCGCCATCGTGGGCGTAGGATCGATGGCGCCTTCGGGGTTTTGGTTGTAGAGGCTGACGTTGCCGCCGGTGACCGGTGCATCAAACGCCGCGCAGCCTTCGGCCAAGCCGCGCACGGATTCCTTGAGTTGCCAAAAGAGTTCGGGGTTGTGCGGATTGCCGAAGTTCAAATTATCGGTGGAGCCAATCGGCGTGGCGCCGCTGCACGCTAGGTTGCGCGCGCATTCCGCGACGGCTGCTTTGGCGCCCTCGAAGGGATCGAGATAAACGTGCGTGGCATTGCAATCCACCGCAAGGGCGAGCAGCTTCTCGGGGAAGCTACCGTTGCAATCATCGCCGCCGGGAACGCTGTCGGCCTTGATGCGAATGACGGCGGCGTCGCTGCCGGGGTTCACCATCGTATTGGCGCGCACCATGTGGTCGTACTGGCGGTACACCCAATTCTTGGAGGCGATGGTTGGCCACTTGAGCAGTTTGCCGAGCGCGGCGGTGGGGTCGTCCAAATCATCGATGCCTTCCAGCGTGAAGGCGCGCACGGCGGCGAGGTACTTGGGCTCCGTGGCTTCGCGATGATAAATGGGCGCGTCATCGGCGAGCTTTTTGGCGGGGAGATCAACCACAATTTCGCCGTGATTTTTTACGACCATTTGGCCGGTGTCCGTGACGTGGCCGATTTCCGCCCACGGCAAATCCCATTTATCGAAGATGCGCTTCACCTCCTCCTCGCGGCCTTGCTCGATAATGATGAGCATTCGCTCCTGCGATTCGCTGAGCAAAATTTCGTAGGGCGTCATACCCGGACTGCGCTGGGGCACCTTCGCCAAATCAATCTCAATGCCCGTGCCGCCGCGCGCCGCCGTTTCGCAAGTGGAACACGTGAGCCCCGCCGCGCCCATATCCTGAATGCCCGCCACCGCGCCGGTAGCCAGCAATTCGAGACAGGCCTCCATGCAAAGTTTTTCCATGAATGGATCGCCCACTTGCACCGCGCCACGTTGAATCTCGGCCGATTCCTCGGTGAGATCCTGCGAAGCAAACGCCGCGCCCGCGAGCCCATCGCGGCCCGTGGCGGGGCCGACATAAAAAACAGGATTGCCGACACCCTTCGCCGCGCCGCGTGCAATTTGGTCGTGGCGGAGCACGCCCAGCGCGAACGCATTCACCAGCGGATTGCCTTCGTAGCTTTTATCAAAATAAACCTCGCCGCCAACGGTTGGAATGCCGAAGCAATTTCCGTAATGCGCGATGCCGCTGACCACGCCGCGAAAGAGTCGGCGCACATTGGCATTGCTCAGCTCGCCAAAGCGCAGCGAGTTGATGGCGCAAACCGGCCGCGCGCCCATCGTGAAAATATCGCGGATGATGCCGCCCACGCCGGTGGCCGCGCCTTGGAATGGCTCCACGGCGCTGGGGTGGTTGTGGCTTTCGATTTTGAACGAAATGGCGAGGCCATCGCCGATGTCGAGAATGCCGGCATTCTCCTCGCCCGCTGCCACGAGCACGCGCGGTGATTCCGTGGGAAAGCCCTTTAATAAAGCGCGCGTGTTTTTGTACGAACAATGCTCGCTCCACATCACGCTAAAGATGCCCAGCTCAGTGTAGTTGGGCGCGCGCCCGAGCAGTTCCAAAATGCCTTCGTACTCCTCCGGCGTGAGGTTGTGCTCGGCAACCAACTCCGGCGTGATGGCGGGTTCGGTGGGCATCAAGCGGGAGCGAGGGTGGATTGGGGTTTGAGGGCGGCGATGAGGCTTTCGAAAATGAGACGGCCGTCGGTGCTGCCGAGGGCTGCTTCGGCGGCGCGTTCGGGGTGGGGCATCATGCCGGCGACGTTGCGTTTTGCATTGCAGATGCCGGCGATGTTGGCGAGCGATCCGTTGGGGTTGGCATGGTCGGTGAGGTCGCCTTCGGCGTCGACGTATTGGAAAAGGATTTGGTTGTTCGCCTCGAGTGACTGCAACGTTTCGTCGTCACAAAAATAATTACCTTCGCCGTGGGCGATGGGGATGCGGAGGTTTTTGCCTTCGGGGATTTGGCCGGTGAAGGGCGAATCGTGCGTAGCGGTTTGGAGGTAAACGTGTTCGCAACGAAATTGCAGCGAGCGATTGCGAATGAGCGCGCCGGGGAGCATGCCCGCTTCGCAGAGGATTTGAAACCCGTTGCAGATGCCGAACACGTGGCCGCCGTTATCGGCAAATTCCTTCACCGCGCCCATCACGGGGCTGAAGCGCGCGATGGAGCCGGTGCGGAGATAATCGCCATAGCTGAAGCCACCGGGGATGAAGACCGCGTCCGCATCGCCCACCGAGTATTCCTTGTGCCACAGCAACTCCGTGGGGCAGCCGAACACGGAGCGCAGCACATGCACGCAATCCTGGTCGCAATTGGAGCCGGGGAACTGAAGGACGGCAAACTTCATCAGTCCTCGAAAACCAGCCGGTAGTCTTCGATGTTCGGGTTGGCGAGAAATTTGTCGGCGTATTCGCTGAGCTGGGCCTCGACGGTTTCGCGGTCGCCGTCCATTTCGATTTCGATGTATTTGCCGATGCGCACCTCTCGCACGCCGGCGCAGCCCATATGCTCAAGGGCGGTCTGCACGGTTTTGCCCTGCGGATCGAGCACCGCGCGCTTGGGGGTGATGATGACTTTGGCTTTCATTCCTTCAAAAAATGCTGTGCCCCCCAAAGACAGCATTTGCCTGCCTGCGGTCAAGGGGCATTTATTGGGGTTATTGACATAAAAAAGGCACCCTTTACAGGGTGCCTTCGTGAGGATGCCTGTGCTCTATTTTCGAAACACCGTAGTTTTAGAAGGCCCCATGGTCACTCCACCTCTGGAATTAATGTGCGCCTTAACAAGCTTACCGCTGGCTCCAAGGTCTGCATCGGTAGATTGCTTCGCGCTACCATCCATTAATACCAATTGACCCTGACTTTTATTTAGCCCTGTGAAGGCATTCGCGTGCAGGGGGTCATCATCCGCACCGCACCAATCAGCAGCCGCAAGGTCCTCACCATGCACGTTTAGTGTCACTGCGAGGATGGAAGCGGGGCGGACACTGTCTGCTCCCTCTACAAACCCATAACTGATCGCCTTTGCCAACTCCATGTTATGGCCTTGAGCCTTTGTGTTATAGCTTGCCCATTTGGACTGACAAACCTCATTTGCAGCCTCGCGGGCGGCATCACAGGGAGAAGTAACTATCTTGACCGTCTGTAGTTCACTTTTCATGGCCGCCATCCCAATAATGCAACCCGTCATTCGGGAATGCATTGTGTGATGACCAAAATGGTTCATGATCCCACGGGGGGTCAATTGCCAAGGCATCCGACCTCCGTTGTCCTGAGCAAAGCCAATAGAGGCTTTGCCAATCTGCGCAAGATTGTTTACGCACTTAATGCGGGCAGCCTTGGCCTTAGCACGTGCAAGGGCGGGCAGGAGCATGGAGGCTAAGATCCCAATAATTGCGATAACCACCAGAAGTTCAATTAGAGTAAAACCCGCCTGACGGGCTTCTTTTATTTTTTCTTTATTCATCTTATATCTCGTATTTTTGATTTTTATATTTTGAGTAGCACCATGTCAGGTCACTACTATAAACCGTAGAGAGCCCCATAGGCACTTGACGGGTTTCGTGTTTTAAGGAAAAGGAAGCTAAACCACCAATCGAGGCGGAGGCGAGGGAGGGGGGAGTTGTTCAATTATGAAAATGGAACACGGATCGATAACGCAGTACGATGACTCACAGGAAACATCGAGAACTCTAACATCAATTGGGGATAAAGGGATCAACGGACTAAGAATATCCGCCAAGACAGCTTCATCAGACACTCCATTCTGGTGGTTTTGAGTTTGCTGAACAATCCGGCAGATGACACAGATATCTCTCCCATTCACGGCTTTTTCAATTGCCTGATCCAAGGACATGACCTCGAGATTCACTGAAGTCATATTACCCCAAGCAACCAACTGCAATAACACCAAGCGCGGCCCCAACCCAAAAGCCAAAATCACAATTACGGCTACCCGTAAGGCGTGACGAATCCAGTTTGGCATCGACCGGCTCATTTGTCTTTTATGCTCAACTGAAATGCCCCGGACATCTTGCTGTTGGCCTCAGGAACAGGGATGGCGTTGAATTTCCAATCTACGCGAATACGATAGGCCACACTCGGTGCATCTGCCGCTACGGGCAGGAGGGTTTCCCAACGGTTGGAAACCAGTGCCGTGCGCGCCATGGGGAATACATTAGTGCCCACCAACACCACCGGCTGCACTGTCTCGTGCCGAACGCCATTGGCGTTGTTTTCCCAAATGATCTCCACGCGATAGAGGCCATTGGCGTCACGCGGCTGGCTGTTGACCGTGAGATTGGTGAGTGTGGCGCGGGCGCAGCCGCCCAGCAGCAGCGCAGTGAGGAAAATAATGAGGATACCCGTTTGCCGTGTCATGATGTGCCGAAGCCTTGCACCGGCGCGGCGGCTTGTAAAGCGATTTGGCGGTCAAATTGATTTGACCCATCCGAGCCGGTGCGGTATGCGTTCGCGTCTCATTTTACAGGCCTATGTTTGGAACCTTTCGTAAACACTCGCAGCCGCTGTGGATCGCGATCATTATTGTGGTCGTCATCAGCTTTGTCGTCTTTTTCACTCCCAACTTTGACCCCTTCGACACCGGCCCCGGCAACCGCACCGCCGATGCCGCCGCAGTGGAACAAGCGCGGAATCAGATTCTTCTCGAAGAAGTCATCGAACTCCGCCAACGCCAAGTGCGGGTGCAAATGCTCGCGCGCGCCGGCCGAACGCAGGAAGCCATTCAAATGTCCGGCGGAAATTTTCAGGAGGCCTTTCGATTGATGCAATCTCCGGACATCCTGTCCAACGCCAGCGCCAGCCGCATGGCCGGGAATTCGCGCCACATCGATCTCAACGGCGA
>LWDU01000315.1_pt1 | contig 12717 bp, 22 predicted proteins | sample 727161 | NCBI WGS metagenome assembly LWDU01 (sample SAMN04566230, study PRJNA314399) | hydrothermal vent metagenome | isolation source: deep sea hydrothermal plume seawater | place: Mexico: Gulf of California, Guaymas Basin | collected 2004-07-11 | reverse complement strand
GTACGGTACTTAAATACCCCCCTGGAATAAAAAAAAATTAGTATTGAATCTTTATGGTTTTAATGAATCTATTTTCAAGTGTTGGCTCTTCAATATTGTCAGCCTCAAAGAATGAATCTAATGTTTTAGAGATTTTCATTCTAATTATAGCATTCATGTGACACGGATTCTGTTTGTTTTGAATATCAAATACCTCTTGGATTAATCTTATCTCTTCATGAGTAAGTTTTCCATAATATTCAGTAGTGTCAAGTTTTTCTTGCATCTCTTTGAATAGAGTATCCATACTCTAGTCACAAATGACTAGTATATACGGGGATAGCTAATCCCATAACAGCGTTATATTTACGCCTAGATATAAAAAAGACACACCGCCATAGCAACACTTATATAGGGGGAAAAGTCGTTTTTTAAAGCCGAAAACATTTTACGAAATCTATGGCCAATAAACAGGTTCATTAAATAAATCGTCTCCACCAAATGATGTGACTTCATAATATATTTTACCACACCACTCATACCTTGTGATAATAAACTCTTCACTCATACTGTATCTTATGCTATAGTAGTATATTATCCTTACTGACTCTCTCCATAGCACTTGCCTTCTGGAATACTACCTTATGTTCTGAGTTTGCGTTCATATACAGAGTATAATGTTTTAGGCATAGCCACCTACTATCATTACTCTCTCCTAACGGTATTCTAACTACTGCTTTCCTGTCACATTGGCCACAAATACCCATGAATATAATTATACATAGTGGTATTTAATGATGTCTATTATGACCCTCTATTTTTGATTTTCCTTACAGAGATAAAAAGTGATATTCTCCATCTCATCCCAGAAATCCTGTAAACCTGTAGTATCTGGGTACTCTAGTCCTAACTCTTCCAGGAATTTAGTAGTAGATTCTATTACTGCTTTATCTAATAATGAATGTTGGTCAACTTTAGCATACATTTTAGTATAGTCACAACTACCCTGATAATATGCTAGAGTAACTAACTGTTTCTCCCTATTAGTAAGACGATTATGTTTAAATAATTTATGTATTTTTTTGATAAGATTCATAATTTATCCTCGTTTATCCCTTTCTTATACTTGTTAATCATCCTACCTATTGCCTCTTCTACTAGGTCCATAAAGTCTTGTTCATCCTCAATAGAACCTTGAAATTCCATATATTTTAATGTAACTCTCATAGCCTGGGCTATATTATGATACACATCTCCATCAGATTCTAGACATCTATCTTGCATAGACTTTGTGAGGTTTCCTTTTTCATCTAAGATACCCCAATCTACCATTAATTTACGTTTGTAAAGTATGTTTCTCATTGATAATTTGATATTATAATAGAATATAAACTATAATATATAATACTATACGTATAGTTTTTTCTCTCAGTGCTTTTAAAAAGATGGGCTTCGCCCATCACTTCCTGTATAGTGTATGTATGGTAAGTATGTATGACTAAGATAGGACACGTATGTGAACAATGCAAGGACCACTTTGACCATAAGAAAGATTGTGTCGACTGTGAGTGCTGTAAAGTTTAAATAGTAGTGTATATAATAGCTATTACGGTTGTCAGGGATTACCCTTATACGGTAGCCCTCTTAAACCGTATAAAAGCCAAAGAATGTAGATACATCATGGCTTTGTATTAATAAAACAATTACTACGGCCATTATTGCTCCCAGGAGAGTCGCTATGATATCATTGATCTCTACTACTCCTGTCTTTGTATATCCATCATACCATTCCTTACCAAATGCAAAGATAAATCCTAATATTATTAATGGGGTATATATTACACCTGAAATACTTAATATGAAACCTACTATGAAGTGTAATATTTTATCGTTCATTATTAAAAAAAATAAAGGAATAATTAATTATCCCAGTATTTAAAGTATGTTGCTGTATAAGTTTTCCAGTTTTCATAGACTGAATCACAAATATCAAAATATGTTTTGGTTGTCATACATTACCACTCAGAACCAACTATTTAAAGTTTACTGTTAATTATATCTACTCTTTTTTTTCTAGATTTATTATTTGCTGCCCTATTGGATAACTTGACACCACAACAAGGACAAAATACACCCTCATATTTTATGAATAAACAACACTTTGAGCATTTTTTATATGGTGTTTTTGTAATATTTCTTATAGTTTTCTTATATGCATATTCTGGGTTGAAACATACACCCTTACACGTTAGACTCATTTTTTTTTCCTTGTCTTACATATCGATCTAGATTAGTGAATATTCTATTACATTCTCCTTTACAATATCTCATCTTACGCATTGGCAACTGTTGAAAACACATACGACATTCTGGAAAGTCTATCTTACGATTGTTATGAAACATCTTTAAAAATGCAGTCCTATGATTCATCTTACAAGATTTACAATATACAGCTCCTCTTGTTGTTGGTTCGTCACAATCACAACAAGTATTGATATCATATCTTCTACAATATCCACATCTAATTCTATTTCCAAAAGGTGTATTATTACAATTAAAATTTGCACATTGAGTTTGCATTTGGTATTATAAGTAAGAATACATATAAAAATGTTGTGTTAAATGACTAGAACTAGAGGACCTGAACTATCAAAGGATTTTCACGATTATATATTTAATCAATGGATGTTCTTTAGTGAGAACGCATATGGTATTGCTGAGAAGATAAATAAATCTACAGAATTAATGTCCAAGTTTGGTAAGACTACTCCAGCAGGTGTTCACTATCATATCAAACAAATTGAAAAGGAAATGGAGAGTACCATATCAGAAGATGCTATGGACACTTACATAGGAGAGTTTATGAGAGCCAGGACAGGATTTGAACATGATGTTGCAGATATACAAATTTTGATGTCTCATGAAAAAGAAAAAGGGTTAGAGGATATGGATAAGGATCTATATCTAAAGTTGGCAAGATTTAGACATGAGATTAAACTGGATTCATTTAAGATGTTACAAGACTCTGCTTTACCATTACAAGTTAAGAAACTAAAGATAGAAAGAGAGAAACTAAGGCCACCTAAACCAATTCCAGAGGTAATTAAAACTGAAAGGACTAGCGAGTAAAGAGACTCATGCCATACTTGCACAAGCAGCAAGTCGTGACATACCTCTAGTACCTGAATCATTTTGGTGCAAGAACTCATTGTCAGAAAGTAGTGATTGTTGTTTTTGGCATTACATATTCTATCCTAATGGTGGTCCAGAAAGAGATGGAATATATCATCCGTTATATGCTTATGAAATAGAAATACTTGAAAAGATGCAAATGGACAGATTGGATTCTATTAGAGATAATGATGTTGGTAAATGTTTTTGTGTTTACAAAGCAACAGGATTAGGACTTACAGAATTTATATTATTATGGATAATATGGAAGTGTCTAACTGATGTATGGTTTGCAGGAAAAGAGGCTATGGTTATTACTGGACCTAATGTTGATTTGGCACAAGACCTTATACTCAGAGCAAAGGGTTTTTTAGTTAAGAGAGGACTTGGATATGTAGATCATGGTGCGTACGAACTTGACGTCAATGGAGGAAGAATCAAATGTTATCCGTCAAATAACATCCATTCAGCTAGAGGTAAACCAAAAGTTAGTCTCTTTTTTGGAGATGAAGCCGCTTTCTTCAAACTTCGAGATGATTCAGTTGTTAGAACAGTCGGAGAGAGATATATTGGAAAGTCAGATTCTTGGGTTATTTGGGTATCTACAGCAGGAGAGCAACCGAGTGGTTTTTTTTACGACATTATGCAAGAACCTACCAAAGGAGCAGAGAAGACAATATATGAAAGATTCCATTTCTATGTTGAAGCAGGTCTTAAAAAAGATAAGAAAACAAAGAGCTCAATCTTCTCGCCCAGATTCCTAGAGGAAGCAGGAAAGGCTAGATCTTATGAAAGAGAATATCTTGGTGTATGGGGTAAGAACGTTGGAGATATATTCTCTCCAGAGGGCATTGAGTTGTGTTGTGCAGAGCAGTATTCCTGGACAGATAATGATGATACAAATGATAGAGTTATTGGTATAGATCCTGGATTTGGTTCATCAGAATTTGGAATATGTATTATGCAAAAACGAAAAGGAAAGAAATCAGTTATCTATGCAGAAGCCTTTGAGAGAGCAAGTTATATTGATATCATAAACAAGGTAAGGAATCTATCTTTGAAATTTAAAACCAAACGTTGTTTTGTAGATGGATCATGGCCTGAGGGAATAAGAGACTTGAGGGATAAAGAACACATGAACGTACAATCAATTAACTTCAATCAATATGGAGAGAAGATGTTAAACTATGCAGCAAATGGTATTGACTTTCAACAGGTAGAGATACACCCATTATTCAAGAAACTGAAAATACAGTTAATGACAATAAAATTTAACTCTAAGGGGGGTACTAATAAGACAGCACAAAATCCATTTGACTTGGGAGATGCTTTTTTACTTGCATTGTACTATTACAAGATGGGATCTGGAACTCTAGCAGGAGTAGGTTAGACCTTATAACTTGGGATTTTTCTCTTTTGTTTCTTATCTTTAATTTGATCAAATGAAACGATAAATGACTTGAACTGACCTATTGTCATAATTGGTGTAATTCCTCTCATCAATGCTATATACAAAATAACATTAGGATCTTGGTTTTGACGTAACTGTTCTAAACATATTCTATCTGTTAAATATGCTCCCCATCTAACTACCTCATAACAATGATTCTTAGCTAGGTCCTCAATGTCTCCGTTACGGATTGGATTTTTTGGTTCAAATGGAGCAGGAGTGTGTTCTGCTAACATATACTTTATTAATACCGATAAGTATATAAATTAATATGGTATTGTTTCTAAAAATGGATCAAAGTAACTGGGCAAAGGGAGATTTTACTAACTCTGCAACTTTTGACCTATCAGGTACAGTATATGATGATAGTTCATTCACTACTGTCCGAGACATCTCAGGATTTACAGGAACTTTTAGAATTATAGACCAAGAAGGAGGAACTATCTTTTCCTCTGATGATATTATTACATTAAATTCTGATGGAACGTTCCTTGTAAAGTTTTTGGAATCACAAACACCAACAATTTCTGGAATATTTAAAATTAGACTAAGATTAGAGGTATCAGGCAGTAGATTGACAGCAGTAGGGGTAAATGGCTCTGATGATATATACCTTGATTTTGATTAATTCGTTTTTTACTTCTATTTATCAAAAGTAGAGTAAAATTGCTATATGAAACCAACAATTAGGGGAAATGGTAACGTTATCTATCCAAAAGAGGCAGTTTTACCTAAAAAACGAGCTAAAAAAGAGGCTTATTCGGGTACTATCAAGGTTTTAGAGGTATTTAATAATAAAAGTGAGGTTAATCAAAGTGATTGGCAAGATGAATTATCTCCAGATAGACCATTTATAGAGACTTTGGATGCAATTAACAAAGACGGTAGATTGAACCTAGCAATCGAGACATACAACCAAATGATACTCGGAAAAGGGCTAAAAGTAACTTCAAAGAATAATAAAATACAAGATATGGTAAATGAGTGGCTTGAAGAGTCAGGATTTGATGAATTTCTCGAAGATGGAATACATTCCTATCTTGGAACAGGAAATTGGATAATTGAGAGATCCCCAACCAATGATGAGTTTGTTGAAATACCAATAACTACAATAGAATCAATTACAAGAAATGCAAAAGGACATATTAAACGATATGTTCAACACGTTAATGATAAAGACATATTTTTCAAACCAACAGAGGTAATACATTTCAAATTAACTAATGTTGCAAGAGAACCATTCGCTAGAGGACTATTCCATTCAATATTATCAGACTATGAAGATCCAAGAACAGGAGATGTATATGATTCTCCATTAATTCAAATGAAACAGATTGAAGATGCCATGCCAAAGATATTTCAAGGTCATGCTGATCCAACAGTAATGTTTCACTTTGAAGATGCTGGAGAACAGTTTATCAAGACTCAAGCAGATGCCTTAAAGAAGATGAAAAAGGGATCAAAGATAGTTACAGATAAAGCATTTGATGTCAAAGTTATAGAGACAGCAGGTAACTCTAAATTTGAGGGTTATATTGAGCATATGCAAAGAGACTTGTTAGAGCCTGGTTCTAAATTCCCATTACAATTCTTCAACGCTGGATTTACTGCTAGAGCAGCATCAGAAAGTACGGACTCTGTTTTGATCAGAAAGGTAAAAAGAATACAAGTGAGATTAGCCAATCAAATCAAACGAAATTGTATTTTACCATACTTGAGAACAAGAGGCAAAAGAATAAAATCAGCAGACATTCAAGTATTCTTTGAAAGTCCACAAAAACAAGAAGCAGCTATCTCAGACGTTATCACATCATTTAGAGATAACATCTTGAGAAGAAGTGAAGCAAGACAATGGCTTATTGCCAATACTAATGTCAAGATTGACCAAACTGATATGGAAGATGAAGCACCTATTACAAGTGTTACTCCAACTAATCAATTAAATGATAATAGAGAAGAACCTAAAGAGGAAGAACCTGAAAAGGATAAAAACACTTCTGTTAAAAAGAAAGAGGAAATGGTGTATGAGAGAACAATGAATGATCTTAAAAACATGGTTAATATGAGAGAGGAATTAGATAGGTCTGAGAAGAGGAAGAACACCAATGAGATATTGAAATTCATAAAGGGGTTAAAATCAGATGATTAGAATATACACAGATTTAGAAACGACAAACACTATAGAGGCTCTTGATCTAGGAAGAGTGTTACTAGGAGAGACTAAAAAATATACAGTATTCATAAAGAACACAGATGCCGAATGGCCTGTCCACAATATCAAAATTGAAAACACTAATCCAGAACTTAGATTTGAAGCTCCTCAGACACTACAGGCAAATGAGGTTAAAGAGGTTGCTGTTTATTGGACACCAAAACTAGATAGCAGAAAACCATTAAGAACTGAATTTAAATTCTCAGGCGATATATTCATAGGATAATGGCACTACTAACCGAAAGTGGGTTAGCCTTAGAAACCGAAAGTGGGATAGAATTAAACAGAGAATCATATGTTGCTCCACCAAAGAGATTAGGTAGAAAGAAGATATTATTCTTCCCAGAAATAAAACACTTTGAAAAGATAATAAAGATGAGAGGAGATACAAGATTACCACAAACAGATCAGGTAATAACTATAACATCAAAGATTGCACAACAGACAGTAGGTTCATTACAATACAAAGGTACTGTCAGGTTAATCAAAGAGAGTGTAGTAATTGGAAAAGGTAGAGCAAGGACCAATAACCTTAGTGCTAGAGTAAAAGGAAATAAATTCAGGCCAGTTAATGAATCCATAGTCATAGAGGGTAAGAAGAATTACGACCAACTTATCAAATCTATTGAGATGTTAGAATTAGAGATATAATACTTCTCTATATCCGTTTAAACTGAAATTACTCATGGCAGAACGTATTGCTGGAATTGCTCTCATGCCTAGAGAGTCACGTAATGGTGTGTATTATGATACTGAGGAATTAAAGAAATTTGACGGTGTAACAGTACCACTAAGAGTTGAACATGATAAGAATACTCATATTGGAGATGTAACGTTTTCATTTGATGAAATTAAAAGTCAGGTAAAATATGAGGCTAATGTATTTGATGTAGAATGGCAGAATATATTAGATAATGAACAATATCAGGTATCAATAGGAGCATCAGTATTAGAGCAACGAGAATTATGTGATGAAATGAAAGATAAATGTCTTAATGCTCCTGTGTTAAATGAAATATTAGAATTATCCGTAGTTAGAGTTCCAGGTATTCCTGAATCTACACTACACGTTATTGAATCATCTAATGTGCAATACATCAAAATACTTGATCAAGCACAAACAATTACTTCCAATATACAAACTACTGAAAAAGAAAAACACATGACAGACAAAACTTTAGACAATAAAGTAGAGGAAAAAGTCAAAGTCACTATCGAAACAGATGGAGAGATAGAAGTAGGTAAAGCAGAAACAAAAACTGAAACTACCACAGAAGCACCAAAAGAATGTCCTGACGGACAGAAATTTGATGTGGAACAAGATAAATGTGTAGCAAAAGAAGATGCAACTGCAAAAGTCGCAGAACGTATTGAGAAATCAAACGAAAACACTCTTAAAGCAGTTATTGAAACTGTCAAAGATGCATGGCAACCAAAATCAGAAGTAGCAGAATCAACTAATCAAGGTTATGTTGAAGAGTTATTTGATGATGAGTCAGCTAAAAAGTTCTTAGATAAAGTCTTTGAAAATGGCTATGGTCGCTTAATTATCGACAAAGAGGGTTGGATAGAAAACCACACTACTGAAGGCAGAATTACTGCTAACGGAAGTGTTGAAGAAGCAGTTGGTGTATCTGGAACTATTCCAGGTGTAAAACAACGTGCTAACATCTCAGTACAAATCGGCAACAAAACTGCAACTAGCATTAGACAGTATGGGCAATTTGAAGCCTTACCAACTGGACAAACTACAGCAAGATTCTACAGAATCACAGTTCCAGATGCAGGTGCAATTACCGAAAGTGTCTCATCAGACATCACAGCAAGTACACACACACTAACATCAATAGATGTTACGTGTTCCATCAGAGGTTGGAGACAAACCATACTCAAAGCACAACTTGAAGACTATCCTGCAAGTTTCCTTAACGCAATTAGAGAAACAGCAAGATTAGAGGCAATCAGAGATGAACATAAACTCATCTTAGAGGACCTAGCTTCAACTGCTAGAGATTATGGTGGTGTAACAACAGCTCCATATCATATTGGTGGATCTGACGGTGTAGCAACAAGCAACACCACAGAAGAAGATGCAGACGGAGAATTTGATGAAGATGGTCTTACATTCGCTAAGAGATATCTTCAAGAACTCGGTCAAGACGTAGGTCCAGGAAAGTTAGTAGCTTTCATTACCCCACGTGCATTTGAATCCCTTGCTACATCATCTGCAATTTCTGAATATGCCCAGATTGGTAACCCTAGTGTAACCAAACTCGGACAATTAGAGAGATTGTACGGTATTGACATAGTTGTAACCAACGAAGTGAAAGGAGACGTAAGTAATGCAGATCGTAACATTGTTGCTGTAAAAGGTGCAGCATGGGGATTAGCCTCACAAAGAACAATGGAACTGGAATTACAAAAACAAGTCGCAGGACAATACTGGGATTTGGTCTGGACTCACAGAATAGGTGTCAACGTGATTGATCCTAACACATACATCATTGTGTCTAGTGTAAACTCCTAGATAACAATTTTTTTTTATTTTTTTACTTCTTAGTATGCTATTCCCATACATTTTTGTATGGATGTCGAAGCACGTATATTCGAGAAGCTAGACAAGATAGAAGATAGAATAAATGATTTATGTATAAGATTATCTGCTATGGAAGCAGAGTATAATTCACATATTGTAGATTTACAGAGACAACAAGATAAAAAATTAAAAAGGAGAGACTATACTTTAGTAGTTATGGCATTAGGATTAACAACAGTAGAGGTCTTACGAACCTTAGGCATGATATAGATAACAATAGTTATATAGTGTCAGATAAAGCAGTTGTATTATGGCAGGAAATCTGAGATACTATGCTCTTGGTGCTTATACAGGCTTAATTGCTTTATGGACATCTATGGGTACAATAGCATTGAATGAAACAACTTCAATCGCTTTGTTAGCTCCTATTGCTATACTAATAGGTGCAGACTATATAAAACACAAACAAGATGCAGAATAGGGGTTTTATACCTATTACTCATTCTTTTTTTTATGATCAACTACCATACTAAACATATTAATAAACGTTTTGTCAATCAAACTGTATTACATACATTAGCAAACTTATCAATTAGAGATTTATCAGGTTGGTTAAAGAAATGGGATATTCATGTATGGGATTTAAAAGATACCAATCCTCTATATTTTGGTCATATTATAACAACAAGTGGCCAGAAGATAAATACAAATATGCCAAGTGGAGTAACAGGAAAATATAGAATGGATTTATACTTACATGATTCTGACAATATGTTTAAAGCAAGAGAGAATAGTGATAGGATTATGCACGAAACCTGTCATGCTATCCTAATAGGAACTCCACATTTTGTATATGGAGTACATGATAATATAAATAATAGATTTAAAGTCAATTTTTGGTATTGGAATAAGTTTAGGTGGTCCAGATTCACTCTATCTATCATAGATATTAGACAATTTTTATAAAAATAAAAAAGGGGGTTATAATCCCATGTTTTGTAGGATATAATCAAACTCTTTCTCAAAGGATTTATCTTCTTCTTCCTTAATTATGGTCACATTACCATAATTTGAGGTATTAATTTGATACAAATTCTCTAAATATTTGTTAGATTGTCTAATCCAATCCAAACCTATTTGAAGTTCAAAAATTTGTGACATAAATACTTCTAATGATTGATTAGTATATAACAATGAATATGACAAAGTATGGTTCAACTGATGAAATCGAGAAATTGGCATGGGGAGGAACTAAATCTGGATCAACCCCTGGTACAGTAACAGCTATACAAAATTCCGTAACGGATATGATTAATCTTATATTAAATAGAAATTCTGATTTTGCTACTGTTCCTACTGCTATCAATAGTATCGCTAATCTTACAGGTTCAGAGATGTTAAGAAACTTAGGAAAGAGGACAGAACTAACCACAGTACAGATATATGATCAGTTAGTAGTTCTCCTCAAAAATTATATGGACCAAGCACCTGATGAACATTCTCGTTGGGGTAATGTGTGGTACACTTGACCGTTACATTTACTAATCTATCAGGAGCAAGAGAAAACCTCGATAAGACTATTGCAGATTTATTATCTGATAACTGGACAGCAAGTAACATACAAGGTTCAGTAACTCCATACTTTTCAGCAGATACAAATGAACCTGATCAACTGGCAAGAGCTGACGGATCATGGATGAGTGAGGTTAGGGTAAACTATTCTTCTAGGATAAAATATGAAAATGAGGATTTTGAATTAAACGGAGATGATAAACACGCTTGGGTATGTATTTGTTTCATAGAGATTCAAGGAGAATCATTACAGGGATTATTAGATATGGAAGATGAGGTACATAGAATATTATGGGAGAACAGACCTAACGGATCAACTAGATTAAACAAGAGTGACGGAGCAGCATCAGAAGTTGCTTTCTTTGAGGAGTCAGAACCCGAATTTGAACGCTTAGAACCTGAGTCAGATGATGATCAGACACCAACATCTCAAGCAGAACTCAAAATGATTTATTTTAAGATAAAGAGTTAATACTTCTTTATATCAAATTTTATGGTAAAGATATTATGGTTTCAGCACACAACGTTACAACCCAAAGAGATATAGTAAAGGAACTACAATTCGTCACAGAGGGTAATTCAGTAACTTCTCCAGCATTATACGGTGTAACACCAACATCTTCAACATTTGCCCTAGTAGGAAATAACACAGAGATTAACATTCAACCTGATGTCCAGCATATGGATATAGCAGTATTGGGATCAGAAGATGTCATTGATGCAGTAAAGACACAATCATTATACGCATTTACAATTAGAAATAATCCGATTAACTTGGACCTATGGAAATATCTATGGAACTCTTCTGGAACAGGAGCAAGTAGTCCAGACAGTTCATTATCATTTACATATTCTTACAATTTAAGTGGAACAGAACATTTCCAACATATGAGAGGATGCAGACCAACATCAGGAACTCTATCTGTATCAAGAGGAGTATGGGAACAAACAATGACATTTATCGCAAAAGACATTACAGTACCAGCAACATCAACAGGAGATGGAGGAACTCCAGTTTATACAAGCACAGAAACTTCATCATCCCCAATCGTACATAGTGACGGTGGAGGTAATCCTATGACATGGAATAGTGTAGTTTATGGAGAAAGATCATTCTCAACTACAGTAACTAGAGGTATGGCAGTTATGGCAGTAAACGGAGAAAATGATATTACTTATACCAAAGCAAATGATAGATCAATTACATTCACAGCAGATGTCTTTGCAGGAACAGCAAGTAACACAACCTCAATGTACACCGATTATGAGGGTAAGACAGCAAGAGCAGCAACTTACAAATTTACATCTTCTCCAAGCAAGACGTTCACATTTGCAAACGCAATCATTACAGATTACGCATCTACTCATGCAGCAGGTTCTACAGATGCCTTGATAGAATCAATTACTTGTAGAGCAGAGTCCTGTACTAACGTATAGATTTAAATACTAAAAATTTAAATCAATTATATGACATTTTTGAATACAGATAAAAAGGCTTGGGTTATCAAAGATTTAGAGATACCTGTTATAGAAAATACTCCTATGAAAGAAATGAAATGGTTTAGGGATAAAGTAAAGTGGGCAGCAGAGAGAGAGGATGCTGGAGATATTACGAAAACTGAGGCATTATCAGTAGATGATGAATGGTGGGGTAAGACTTGTGAAGTAGGATTAGGTAAATCAATGGATGATATATTAGATACAGGTATTTCTGAACCTGATTTTAGAGAGTTAATGGCAGAGGTATACAATTTTTTAGCAACACTTGGAACGATAGAAAGAGCCAAGCTGTTCGCC
>LWDU01044602.1_pt1 | contig 12718 bp, 14 predicted proteins | sample 727161 | NCBI WGS metagenome assembly LWDU01 (sample SAMN04566230, study PRJNA314399) | hydrothermal vent metagenome | isolation source: deep sea hydrothermal plume seawater | place: Mexico: Gulf of California, Guaymas Basin | collected 2004-07-11 | reverse complement strand
TCAAAAATCCGTTTTGTTTGAGCAATTGATGAACTTTATCGAGCAATCCGTCTAAGTTCGGGAAATGGTGCATTACCATAAAGAATTGAATAACATCAAACTGATGATTGAACTGTAGATAATCAAGGTCTGCATTTATAAACTCCACCTTATTCCGAAAGGATTTGGTCCTTGCCACTTCAAGCATATTTTTTGAAATGTCACATCCAATTAATTTACAGTCAAGTACCATGCGGTCGAGAAAATATGTACTATTGCCTGTACCGCAACCTGCATCCAGAACCACCGATGCTGGGTTGACAATGCGATTTATATACTGTGAAAAATAACGGGCTAAAATCCGGTATAACACCAGAGGGCGAATCTTATCATAAGCTTTGTTTCTTTTCTGGTAGGCCAACCAAGTTTTCCATTTATTAGAGGTTTTATCGTGAATCATGCTATTACCCAGTCTATTATTGTTGTTAGATTGGTATCGATACTTAAAAGATAGTCAAAAACCCATAGATAACATCGAAAAATAAAATTACAACCAACTAGCCTAAATATCAAAAAATAGCACAACAATGTGTGCGACTCTTTTATTATTCACCCCTACCCCATGATTAATCGCCTCTAGGGGTAAACTTTAGTTAAAAATGCCAGCGACAGGACCAGTGGAAACAGTATATTACAGTAGTAAGCGAAAATATGTATTAATGACCATATATTTTAATAACTGACTCGGAACCATTTATTCGATACCCACGATACATTCCCTCGGTATTAAACGACATGGCTATATTTCCGTTTCTATCCATGGCAATCAATCCACCCTTGCCTCCACTTCCTGATAATTTATCAATTACCCGACCTGCCGCGTCCTTAACTGTTAGTGAACGATAAATCATCAATGCCGAAACATCATAGGCAATACTCCCCCTAATAAAATATTCCCCTTGTCCGGTACCAGAGACACCGCATGTTTCATTATTTGCATATGTTCCTGCACCTATAATCGGTGTATCTCCGACTCTTCCCCATCGTTTATTAGTGAGCCCACCAGTTGAGGTACCTGCTGTTATATTTCCATTTTTATCCAGAGCAACACAACCAACAGTACCATACTTTTCTCCCTCCTGAGCATTTTTTAGAGCTTTCCAGCGTCTTTCTGTATAAAAATAATTATTATCCACTATTTCCAGACCTTGTTCTGCAGCAAAATGATCTGCACCATCACCAGCCAACATGACATGCCAGGTTTTCTCCATCACCTTTCTGGCAGCAGAAATTGGGTTTTTCACTGTTTTTACACCGGCCACGGCACCAGCCTGAAGGGTACTTCCATCCATGATGGATGCATCCAATTCATTTGTACCTTCGTTTGTAAATACTGCACCTTTCCCCGCATTGAATAATGGAGAATCTTCCATTATCCGTACTACAGCTTCAACAGCATCCAGACTCGAATCGCCTCTTTCAAGGATTCTATATCCGGCGGTAAGTGCGCCCATGATCTTTCCACGATATTAATGGTGCCTGCTCCACCATGAATTACTAATCCGTATACGGTTGGGTTATGTAGAGGTGTTTTTCCACAATTCATTATTGTGAAAACAAGTGCAATAGTCAGTATTTTGAAAATTTTTGTTACTTTCATTTAGAAATCATTGAAAATTTAAATTACTCATTGCCAACCTAAATGTCTAAAGAAAACCGCTTATGGGCGGGGCTATTTAACATTCCTCTAAAGAATTAAAGAAATTTTCAAGTTTAACTACATCTAATTTATCATTTGTTCTCACACCAGTACATAAGTCCAATCCAAATGGTCGCACTTTCTCTATGGCTTGTTTCACATTTTCAGGATTTAGTCCTCCTCCTAAAAATATGGGGATATTTATTGCCTTTCTTATTTCCCAGCTTAATTCCCAATTGTGTGCCCTTCCTGTACCGCCTAATTCCTTTATCTTTGCATTTGGATTTCCACTATCCAATAAGAGATAATCAACCTCGTCTGAAATCTTTATTGCTTCTGCCACACTCTTTTCATCAATTACATGAATTACTTGAACTAATTTAATATTTGGCAGAGCTGTTCTAATATCTAGGTAAGTACCGCTTGCAAGTTTGTCAACAATCTGGATGGTATTAGTTTTTACCCTTTGCTGATGTTTAATGATTCCATTAGGATTCGTTTCACTCGTTAATAAGAAGGTATAGATTGGTTCAGGTACGAATTGTGCTATTTCAAATATCAAGTTATCTGGTATAATACCTGGACCACTTGGCATATTGCTAACTAATCCTAAAGCTGATGCACCATATTGAATAGCAGTGTGCGCTTCTGCTTTACTTTTAATGCAGCAAATTTTGACTCTGGGTTTTGTTGTACTTTTCATTATTGTAGATTAAGACAATATTACACCCCAGTAGTCCTAAATGTCTAGAAACAAAAAACCCCACCCTTGGTAAGACTTATTTATTAAGAATAAAAAATACCTGAAAAGTATATGCCTGCGGTTTAGTTATAATCAATTTGACTTGACATAAAAATTCTCTATTATTTCAACACTTATAGGTTTTTTAAACATATAACATTCTTCATCTATATAATTAGAGTATTTTCTATTATAATCATTTTCAAAATGAGAATACTCTCCCACTTCCCGAACATATTCTTCATTATATGTTATTTGTAAATATTTATTTTTAAAATCCTCCTGAAAAAGTTTTGATATACTTTCTTCGTTATCATAAAAATTAGATATAAAATTAGATGCAAGTTGTCCATTTAACTCGAAAAACTCCACACCAATTGGATGTATATACTCTTGTAAATCACCCATTTGAATTTCAAAGTCAGAGTACTTCATAATTATTACCCCTCCATCTCCATTTTTTGTTTTAAATAAAACAATTTTTTCTCTTATCAAATCATTCAAAGGGTCTATTACTTTTTGTTTTCCATTTAGAAAGCCATTTTTGTATTCAGCTATTTTAATTAGTATTGGGCTTATAAATCCCCCAGAAAAACGCCCATAATCCACTGCATAACTAGGATTAATTGGTCTTGATAAAAATGCAGATGCAGGGCCATATTTTATTGTGTAGGCTGTTCCAGTAAATGGAACACCTGATTTATATCTTCTACAACTATTTTCACTATATTTTAAAGTGGATATAGGAATATATTCTTCTTTTATGTATTCAGGAAAACTAGTTTCCTTCAAAAAACCATCAAATACATATCCTTTAACTGTCTCAAATACATCCTTCATCATATTATAATCATAGTCTACTATTCTTTCTGCAATAATTTCTACCCATTCACCTTCAATAGCTTTTGTAATTCCTGTTTCTTCATCAGTATCATTAATTATCAATTTTTCACCTATTTTAGATTCTATTCTAACAATTTCACCATAGAGAAGTGTTGTTACTTTCTTTGAGTTTGGAGCTTCCCTAACATTTAAACCTCCTTTGGCAGAAACATAGTATTCTGTTTGCCCAAAAGAAACCAATGGAACTAATAGTAAAAGAAGTCGTATCGTTTTCATTATAATACTCCAATTAAACATTCTAGAAAACTTACATAAAATTACTAACCAATTTGTGTGTCTCTTTTATTAATTCCTAAATGTCTAGAAACAAAAAACCCCGCTACTAGGCGGTTAAGAATCGATTCATTTTTACTCTTTATCTAACGCTATTAAATCCTCACAATCAAAGACAAGGGAACAAACATAAGGGTATTCAAAGCAATATGACATCCCATTTCAATAGTCTTCTAAATCCCTTTTGATAGGCGTTTAAACCATAGCTTCACGCACCAATCACTGTCACGAGTATCCAGATGATTTCTATCTGATCCTTTCTCGTAACACAATTATTCTTTAAATTACAGTACTAATTAACGAAAATACTATTTACAGAAAGGATATTATGAAAGGAAAATGTAACAATAAATGGTGCTGCTACTTGTATGGACTATTAGATTTGGTTTGTTTTGTTGGTGGTGCATATTTACTCAGCGCAGCAATATTTGGTGGATGNNATTTTGAAATCCTAATCACATCCAAATCTAACCATCATCCCATAAACAAAAAACCCCACAAATGTGGGGCTTGATATTGGAAGATTATCAATTATTTACAATTTAAAAAATGGGTCATCTTGTTCCTCTATAATATTTAATACTGTAATAAGTTGTATTAATAATTTTTCGCCCAAAACTACTTCTCCACCTTTATTTTCTTTAGTTAAAACATTTAATTGAAATTTCGTATTCCTAATTAACACTCGAAGCTGATTAATTTTATCAAAATTTAATTCATTAGAAATCTTATCTTCTACATAACTAAGATTACCACCGCATTCCAAAAGTAATTCGTGAAATTTTAAGAACTGTTCAAGTTTTAGTAAATAGTCATGATGCTTCATGCTAGTATCATATATTGATTCAAACGCATTATTATCAATATGATTTGATTTATAGAATGAATAAGTCTTAGTTATTTCAATTCTATTATCATTATGATTATATATTCTATTGACAATTTGTTTTGCTATTTCAATATTATCCTTCCCAAACAACAATCCAGTAAGCAAAACGAATGGAATAAACCGCTTCATAATTGTAATATTACAAAGCAGTAGTCCTAATGTCTAGAAACAAAAAAACCCGCGAGTGTGAAATCATATATAAAACCTAAAGTTCACCGAAACCACAAGTTGGTTTATCTGCATCAGTATACTCATTTGTTGCTACATTGTCTTCGCAAGAACAGAAATATATCCCAATAAACAATAGCAATACTTGAATACGCTTAATCACACCCTATGCTCTTTGTAGTCAGTCATATTCAATTATAAATAACATAATCTTTTTTGAGCATGCTATCAACCATTTTTGCATTACCTGTTAGAATATCCAACTCTGCCCAATATGCTTTGCTGTGGTTTTTTATTCTCGTATGTAATAATTCATGAAGGATAATATAATCTTGTAGTTGTTTTGGGAGCTGTGCAATTAAAATATTTAAACTGATATTATTCTTTGAACTACAACTCCCCCACCTTGTCATCATACTTTTAAAAGAAACTTTTTTATATTGAAATCCATATCGCTTCGCAAGCGTCTTTACTCTTTCACTTAAGTATGCTTTTGCATGTTGTAATTCTGCGCCTGTAGGCCTTTTATCTAATCGTTTAGCCTTTGAATTAGAAAACTTCCGTATTTGATTCCTTATCCAATCTTTTTGTTGTTCAGCAATTCGTTGTGCCTTATCAAATTTCATTCCAACAGGAACTGCTACTCGAACTTTGGAAGATGGTTTTACTAAAATGTTTATGTGTTTTGCGCGATAACTACGCTCTAAAAGAACGTCTCCAACATCTGGTAAGCTAATCGTTATTGATTCAGCCACTAAAATGTTGCTCCACGTAATTCATAGATTCAGATCTTTTTTTATTATTCTGCACTTAAAATTCATGCTCACATTTATGACAATACCATTTAGGAGCATTTTCTACTATACCGCAGCCACAAAGTTTAATTTTCCCCTCATGTTAATCTTCCTGCATTTCAAGACCGGGATAACCGTATTTAATTAGTACTACATTTTCTTTAGAAGAACATTTAGTGCATTTTTTAAGTGAGCTTTGCTTCATAATAGCAATATTACAAAGCAGTAGTCATAAATGTCTAGAAACAAAAAACCCGCTACTTGGCAGAGCTTAATGTCTATTTCAACAGCACATTTTTTTAGTCTGCATATCCATAAATGATATTCAAATCACCAGCTGCTATAATCTTATGAACATTTTGAGTGCTGAACATTTTTATTTATTTTTATTAATTGGGCCATTAAATACTTGTTTAACAATATTAATTGGTAAAAAGAACACAACATCAAACATAAAATTTAGATGTGAAGTGCTTTCATCTATAATATCAAATGGATGCAAATTAAATCCATCCCCATCTTTATTATTTTTAGGACGGATTTCAAATATCATTGGCCCCATAGTTCGTAGAAAATTCATAACAGTTTTATACTTTTTATCCCCTTTTTTAGGCATAAGGTTTTCATTATTTTCTCGATCTTTAGTCATTTTTATTAGTAAATCGACTTTATCTTTAAAAATAACTTTTCCCCACTTTACTGTTCCATAAGAAAAACGGAATGATAAACTTTTTGAGATTAAAGGATGAGGACGCTCTTTTCGAATTCCCTCAATAAGATGAAGAAAATTATTTTTGCCTCCTAATGCTAGAGCGCAATCATTAATCTCTTTTTTTAAGTTTTGTTTTGTTAAATCATCAAGTGAGTTGTAGCTAATCATAAAGTGGTCTTCTTAATTATAATTTTCATAGTACATATCCAAATCTACCCATCATCTTCTTTACAAACAAAAAAACCCGCTAGTTTAGGATAAGAAATATATCAGTTTTTCTTTCCCCAAAGATGACCAATAAAGGGATCGTACATATTCATGTAATACAAATCTAAGAATATGGAATCTTCTTTGAAGTAGCCTACAGATTCAAAAATTGTCATATAGTCACTAGGTAGATTTTGCTCTTTTGCTTCAATTATTTGATAAAATATATAAATAGAATCTCCAATAATCTGTGCATTAACATTTATTTCACCTTGTGAGTTAGTTATGTTAGCATAATTATTAATTGATATCCCAATAGAATCACATGAATCTCGGACAATATCAATTAAATATTCATCGTAAAACCAATCATAGAAGGGTCCTCGAACAGAATCTTGCACAGTATATAAGCTTAATCTATGGGTATTGAGAAAAATACACGAACCGTCATCATCCACCGCATCCGCATTATAATTGATTGCATTGCAGTCAGTGCATCCTGATTGTAATTCTTCTGAACATGAAAAATAAAAAAGTGAGATGATAAATAATATTGGCAGGAATCGCTTCATAATAGCAATATTACAAAGCAGTAGTCCTAAATGTCTAGAAACAAAAAACACCACTAATGTGGGGATTGATAAGTATGGTTTTAATCAACTTCATTTAATTTTATTCCATAAACTAATTGTTGATGCTGTATAAAAAATAATTAACATTATGTTTAAATATCCTCCAATTAATACCACCTTTGTTATACCACTTAAATTATCTGAAATTACATTTTTTAATAAAAAAGGAATTAAGGGATAAAATAAAATAATCCATTGAGGATATAATGTTTTCTTTTTCCAGACACTATAAATAAATAAAACTGAAAGTAACCCAAATATTGGGTAAATAATCATTCGCAATACCTGATTTGTTTGAGATGCTAATATTACGGAAGATTGTAAATTTATATTATGTTCAACAGCAAGACTTGCACTTGTTGCAATAGCAATATATTCTGCATGAACAATACCATAGGCAATACCAATACTTCCAAAACAGAATAAAACACTATTTTTTATTAACGGTTTTGTTGGCTGAAATGCGTAATCAATATGAAATGCTCCTAATAAGTATAACCAGCTGGAAAATAAAGCACACACACCGCTTGCAATAATTCGACTATCTGAAGCGACTGACATATTAATTAATAAATTTGTTTCAGTTGAGGAATAGTAAATTAACATATCTCCGCAGAATAATATTATTCCGCCTAATATTCCAGATATTCCGAAAAGCCTATTTAATAATTGTTGCTTCATTAAGACAATATTACACCACACCAGCCTTAAATGTCCACAAACAAAAAACTCCACTAATGGACAGAACTTCATACTTATTAATTAAAACTTTAAAAGACTTCATATTATTGGTATCCCAATGCCAAGATACGTTCCAATGAAAAAATTTTCAATATTTGCGAATAAAGAGATTTGGGTTGTTAAACCACCAATTAAATATTGTCCTAGCTATACCCTTATTCCTCATGTTGTATGGGTTATTGCGCCCATTGTTTTCTATGTTATCTTTTAAAAGATAACAAAAATGAATCAAGGATAATCTACCGTGCAAGAGCACCCATAGGATCCCATGGGTCCAAGTGTATCGCATCTTCCTTCAAGAATAGTTCTAATAGTTCTGCTGGGATACAACTTTTATGGACCACAACTTCATAGTTATACTCATCAAACCACTTGTCTGTCATAATATGGTATCCTTTATCACCACCCTTATTTCCCCAACTATTCTCTACTCTCCATTTAGTGGGCTCATTGTTTGCATTCAAGTCCACTCCAGTAAATAGCATAGCGTGTGTCATTTGACTATCACCGTATTCCAGTCGAGCTGCTTTGTCCATACCAAATCTAAGATCGTAAAAAGAATCGTAATCAAAGAGATCCATATCCATAACCCCTAGATCACGATGAAAATGTTTACTGACATCACAACCAAACCAAACAGGTTCATCTTTCTTTAATGATCTTATTGCAGCATCTTTCATCATTTGACTTTCTACATTCAAATACCTGATCGGATTCCCTTCGGCAACATTCCCTAAATAATCCACTGTATACACTTTATTGTACTCTTTGTCTGACATTGGGCAATTGATCAAGCATACATATTCATCCAGTTGCAACCCTACATGGTTTTTATAGAATGAAGTCGGTGTCATATCTTTAAATCGAATGAATTTCTTTTTCTTATCGCGAGTTTGCCAATCAAACGAGTTTGGCGGAGTACCCAGGTGTATCGTTAGCATCTTATATATATCCCCTAGCATATCTGTCTTTTGTTTTTGGAGATCTGATGCAGATGCACATTCATGGATGGCACTCCTTAATATAATTGCATTCTCACGGAGTTTTCTTGTTATGAGTCGATTCATTCGCATAGAATTGCTTGAAGAATGCGACTCGGGCATCTCTGATTGCGGTACAACCCCGTACTTATTGATAAGATTAACCCACATATCCCACTGTCCTCCATCCTGTATCGGATTTGATAAGAGATGCATCATGAGCCTACTATTCCAATCCTTATTTGCTGTCTGAATGGTCGATTCTAAAAAGTAGTTAGATTTTTCAATCTTGTCCCAGAACATGAAATAACTTTGTGAGAATTGAAAATCCTTAAGATTGTATTTTCTTCCTAAGTAGATGCGAAAAAGATTGAGACCAGCAAAACCCCAGCATCTACCACTGGATCTTTGATTTGTGGTGGGCATCTCCCCTGAGATCACATCTGAGAATGAGTGATCTATGGATTTATATTGATCCCAATTCATTGCTACCTCGAGTAGATCATTGCGAAATGTGGCGTTTCGTGCGGATCTAACATGTTTATCTGTATTGGTTTTTTTACTAAAGGAATCTATTGTTTCTATATCTATGGGGTTTCTCATTATGTTTATTGATTGGTTTGTAATTAGAGTTAAATCAAGTTTTTAATATCCGAATCTACCCATCATCCCACAAACAAAAAAGTGTATCCCCTTGGCTTTATTTCAGCCAGAGGAACTTCATAATAGCAATATTACAAAGTAGTAGTCCTAAATGTCTAGAAACAAAAAACCCCACTATTATTAGGAGTCATCTTAATATCTTCTAATATATCAATTAGCTGTTTCTATTATAGAATTCTATAATAGCTTCATTTGCCAATTGGTCAGCCCTTTCATTCCCTGGGTGACCAGAATGACCTCTTACCCATTTCCACTCAATACTATAATTTTGAACTAATTCATCTAATTCTTGCCATAAATCTATATTTTTTACTGGCTTTTTAGCGGCAGTCTTCCATCCATTATTTTTCCAATTAACAATCCATTGATTAATTCCATTCTTAACATACTTTGAATCGGTAATAATTTCTATTTTTGCATCTTCTTCTACCCATTTAAGCCCTTCTATCACAGCAATTAATTCCATCCTATTGTTTGTTGTTTTCGATTGAAATCCTTTTAATTCATTTGAAAATTTGGAATATTTTATTAAAACACCCCACCCACCTATACCAGGATTACCTTTACATGCACCATCTGTGAATATCTGGATTTTATTTTTATAAAACATAAAATAATCTACCCATCATTCCACAAACAAAAAACCCCACGAATGTGGGGCTTGATATGGGAATATGTAAGTAAAGATTCGTATGTTTTCAAAGCTCTAGAATTTACTACTTATTGACGAGAAATGGATTAAATTCCCCATTATGAATAACATACAGAAGACCTTATTAATTATAGGAACTATATCATTCATCATATTATTGATGATAAGTATTGCAAGTGGCAAATTTATTATGTTTCAATACAATGTTTTTCCTTTAAGTCCTAATCCTTACTATGAATGGGCTATAAATTGGAAATCGTTCATACCTTTCCTGATTACACTTGCTTCTGCAATGGGCTTCTTCCTTTTTAAAGACAAATAGTAGTCCTAATAGTCTAGAAACAAAAAGAGGGATGTGTTAAATCTGAACTGTGATTGTTCTTTTATTTGCTAAGGACTCGGCTCCTTGTGTCCTTTTTAGGGCAAGCTTACTAGGTACTACAAATTATTATTCGGAAAGTTCTCCCCATGAATTTTTTCTTATCCAATCAATTTTATAATCAATGGCTTGATACTTAGCCTCTTCATTACGTAAAAGTGTTCCATCATTACTCCAGCTATTGCCTGTAAATCTCCATTTTTTGTCAAATGAAAGATATGAACAGAATGCGAAGTGAAATTTCGTTTTAATAATAGCTTCTTGTTCTGTAATTGTGCCCCTTTCCATAACTTCTTCAAACTCCCATGTATTCATATTATATGGATTAGTAGTAATAGTTGCTTTAACATCCCAGCCATCTAAACCCGGGTAATCTTTTCTTACTGAATCCTCTGTTTTTTCCCAACTAATAATATAAATATGATGAGCATAATTTTTTGTCTCTTTTAGATATTGGGTAGCTAACCAATCTTCAAAATCTATCTTGGTTGGTAAACTGTCACATGACATTAATAATAAAACAAAGAATAAGGATAAGAAACGTTTCATAGCGCCCCTCCTAAAGACAGCTATTATTATAAATAATAGTAAATGTACGTTCCACCAGTCCTAAATGTCTAGAAACAAAAAACCCCACTATTGGGCGGGGATTTATAATTCAATCAGGTAAAGAATCTAATTCAGTTATAATAATATCCCGTATTACTGATTCACTAAAGCCGGTTGTAGAGTATACTATATTCATATTATGGTCTATTATCAAATTATGTGGGACAGAATTATATGTAAGTATATTGTAAAGTAAGTTATCAGTATCATCAAGTATAGGGTAGGTAAGATTAAATGATTCGCCCCAGGCTGTACAATTATATGGACCCCATTCTGTTCCTAATGAAACTACACGCAGCCCAGCTGCGTAATATTCATTGTATAATGATTCGATTAACGGAGCCTCCGCTTGACAGGAGTTTCACCAACCAGCAAACCAATTAAGCAGTATAACATAATAATCCCCTCCATTAGCATCTCCATTGAGATTTACTAAACTCCAGGACCCAGTATCATTATAACAGTATGCTCTCGGGGGAATCCATAATGTATCATTATTTAAAATGATTGCAGCAGTATCACCAGAAACTAACGGATAATTTTCTTCTTTGCTTTCTATTACATCATTATTACAAGAAACAGTAAGTAAAACTAAAACAGTAGATAGCAATATAAATGAAATCATATTGTTCATTTCAAATATAATACTTTCTGAACATGTGTTTTATGACCCGCGGTTAATTGCATAAAATAGACACCCGCAACATGATCTTTTCCGTTCCAACCAACATAGTGTTTACCTGGTGAGTATATACCTAATTCACGAAAATCCACCACTCTGCCAAGAATATCAATAGCACTTAATGTAATTGTGCTTTCGTGTTGTAATGAAAATTCAATAACTAAATTTCTATTGAAGGGGTTCGGATACATGCCCTTAACAATAAAATTTGAAGGAAATAAATCATTATCCAAACCAGCTGTAGGATCATAATTAGTAACAAAATAGATATGACCATCTGATCACGTGGTTGCTTTTGAGTTGCGTTGCTACCATCATCATTCAACACTTGAATATTGGTAAGTGCATTACTACTGGTATTCATGCCCCCGTAATAAATATCATATCCACCTCTTTGGTCTTCCCATACAACATGCAACCAATTTCCTGATGTAATAGTAGTCTGTGGATGGTCTTGACGAATATCTGAAGCTGCACTAGGATCAACAGTGATACTATCACTATATGATGATCCGTCATCTTGAGACACTTTTAAAAAAACTTTTGGGTAATTATTTATTGCTGCCATATATGCAATACCTACTTTATCGCCAAGCCTAGACATCCCAGGACCAGAGCTGGGGCAATAATCAATTTCAAATTCATCAAATGATATGCGATCTGGTTCTGAATAGATTGCATAAGTATCTCTTATATCCTCATTATCATCACGAAAACCAACCATTTTTCTTCCATCATTGAGGATTAGGATATCAGCTGGACAGCACTCACAAGGAATGGCACTTGAATAATTGTTTACAATTTCATTATCACTAAATGTCTGACCTGTATCTCCCGATGAAATATGAAAAATGTATTGAAAATTTAATAAACGCTGTCCATATGAATAATAAATTACATGAATATCACCATTATCATTGGTAGCAATTTCTGGATAAAGATTGAATTTTTGATCGTTCCCTATGGGGATTTCTACAGACCAATTATCTCCACCATCTAAGGAACGAGAATATT
>LWDU01041353.1_pt1 | contig 12721 bp, 10 predicted proteins | sample 727161 | NCBI WGS metagenome assembly LWDU01 (sample SAMN04566230, study PRJNA314399) | hydrothermal vent metagenome | isolation source: deep sea hydrothermal plume seawater | place: Mexico: Gulf of California, Guaymas Basin | collected 2004-07-11 | reverse complement strand
AGCGAATTGGACTGATCGGACATTCATGGGGCGGATACCAAACGACTTTCTTCGTCACACAGGATGATCTATTCACGGCAGCAGTCGCTGGAGCACCTTTGACGAATCTTATGAGTATGTACCTCTCGTTCTATTGGAACAGCGGCGGTACGGATGCTCGGATATTCGAGATCAGTCAGGGCCGCATGCAAGTGCCGTGGTGGGAAGACTACGATTCCTACTTCAATAACTCTCCATTGCACCATATCCAGAATATGAACACGCCGCTCTTGATGATGTTTGGTACCAACGATGGTGCGGTCGAATACAACCAAGGTGTAGAGTTCTACAACGCTGCGCGGCGCCTCGCGAAGCAGATGGTGATGCTGTCCTATGACGGCGAGAACCATGGGCTAGCGAAGAAAGAGAACCAACTAGACTACCAGGGTCGTATTCTTCAGTGGTTCGCGCACTACCTAAAGGGTGAGCCAGCTCCGGAGTGGATTTCTAAGGGGGTTCCCTTCATTCAACAGAAAGATGGACTGAAAGCGAAGAGACCCATCGGCTAAACCAGCGCTTTAGAGCCAACGGATCCCGTACTCGGGTCTGGTGTGACTAAGGCATTAATGACGCCTCGAAATTTGGCAATCGCATTGGAGTCAAATGCTGAGACCCTGGTCGGAACGCTAGAACGCTCACGATTCACATTTATGAACTAAGAAGGCCATCTTAGGATCTATGGTGAAGTGGTGCATCTTGATCGAACCTACGACACCATCCACACAACAACGGTACACAAGGTCAGGAGCAGGAGGACTCACTTGATTCGCGACCCTTATCAGAACAACCGACTCGCGGAGCTAGTCGAAAAGACTACAGGGCTCCAAGCGGGGCGCAGAATCATTCACGCGATAACGGGTACGGTCATATTCTTCGCAGTTACCCAACTGGAACTATCTAAGTCTCTTACAGTTACCGGACTGTCCGTTTTATTCCTGATATTACTTGCCTCAGATCTAGCAAGACTCCGAGTCCCTCACCTCAATATTCTATTCTTCAGGTTTTTCCAGATCTTGGTATCTCCACGAGAATCGCAGAACATCGCATCTTCCACTTGGTATATCCTGGGCGCGTTAATCGCGATCATGCTATTTCCCCTTTCAGCTGCATTGTCTGGGATTCTGGTCTTAGCCTGGGCTGATCCAACGGCCAGTTATCTCGGACGCCGATGGGGAAGGCGCGCTTTCTTGGGAGGCACATTGGAGGGTACAACAGCTTTTCTAGTCGTAGCCGTCTTGATCCTCTCAGTGCGGCATCCACCATCAATCGCAATCCCCTCCGCGTGCCTCATAACACTAGTAGAACGGTCAGCTTGGCCGCTCGACGACAATCTGATATTAGCTCCTGCATGTGCTGGCATCCTGACATTATTGAATTTGATAGTTTGAACCCCAGAGAGCCTATAGTCAGTGGGATCACCCCGATTGCCGTTGTACAAATCAGGACCGAGGTTGAACTTAGATTGAGGGGTGAGAAACTCTGCGTGCTGACTAAGAAGGGGGATGCGGCGGATGATCACGGGGATTGGTGAGTTCGCCCGAGGCATTACACATCAGACTATCCAAGGAGCGGCAACGCTGATTCAGTCACCATCGGCCGGCGGGGCCGAGCTTCTGGGCATGAGCGCCTCGACCCAGGGCCAAGTGGTTATCTCTGTCCTCGTCATCATCATCCTGTTTGTCTTTCGCAGAGCATTGTTGGCAGTTGTCAGCAGAACAGTCGAAGATCCGGCATCCCGCTACAAATGGGCGAAAACCTCTGCGTACACAGCCTCTCTCATCGGTCTCGTTGTCGTTATCCAGATCTGGTTTGTTGCGCTTAGATCACTGAGCACCTTCCTCGGTCTGTTATCCGCAGGCCTAGCCATCGCCCTCCGAGATGTGGTAGCAGACTTCGCTGGATGGTTATTCATACTTTTCCGTCGCCCGTTTGATCTTGGAGACCGCATACAGATCGGCACTCATGCGGGTGACGTTATCGACCGACGAATCTTCCAGTTCTCAATCATGGAGATCGGGAACTGGGTGTCCGCTGACCAGAGTACAGGTAGGGTAATCCATATCCCAAACCAACGTGTTTTTCTGGAACCACTCGCCAACTACTCGGCCGGGTTTCCTTACCTGTGGAACGAGCTAGAAGTACTGCTGACGTTCGAAAGTGATTGGAAGCAAGCCAAGTCACTCTTCAAAGATATCACCACAAAAATCATGAAGGATGTGGTGGCCGAGGCCGAAGGGCCAAGGAAGAAAGCAGACCAGCGCTTCCTGATCCACTACCGCACCCTCACTCCAGCCGTCTACACGTCCGTGCAGGAGAGCGGTGTGTTGTTGACAGTGCGCTACCTCTGCCGTCCGCGTGAACGCCGAGGGACTGGTGAAGAGCTCTGGGAGGAGATACTACAAGTTGTCAAGCGAACCGATAGCATCGAATTCGCATATCCGACCCAGCGCCGCATTGTCGACTCCCGTTCAGACTGATGGATCAAGCAGGGGACCACTTGGGTCCTCAGTTACTTGAGCAAGGCGGGTACGTCATCTGAGTAGGCTGGCCACCCTCATCGATCCATTCGCCACACCGTACACCCATGCTGTAGCTGCCCTTGGCTAGTAACTTACCATCGAAGTAGTACCTCTCGAACGAACCATCGAACTCTCCGCCCCTGTATTCGATCTTAGAGTCCACTTGTCCGTTAAAATAAAAGGACTCATAGAGCCCCTCCCACGTACCACCCCCTAGAGTGCCCTGCTCCCTGATCCGATTGGAGTCTGAAGGAAACACTGAGAACGCGGGGCCAGAGTACGGCACAAGCGTTTCCGGCGTCAGATAGGTATCACCTCTCTGAACCAAGTTCACGAGATCCATCGGCTCTTGGGCGTCTAGATCAACCGACCCCACCGATATTAGGACGAGCCCAATAATCAGAGTTCTATTCATAACTTAATTCTGCTTGGGAACCCCTCAGGTCCGCAAGTTAGCCAGGTGCCAAAATTGTGATCATGATCGGGCGTGAACGTTAGGTTTACGAAGCAAGCTCATCGTGGACCAGCTCACCTCGCGAGTGGGTCGGGTCGGAGTTGGAAGTGTACTACCTTGCTGGGTGTCCCTATACCGGTTTCGAGGTGGAAGGGCGCCCGTGTGCTGTACGTCGCCCACAGCCCCTTTCCCTTCCAGCCCGCGTCCGGGTCGTCAATACGCCCATCCATCCACTTCGTGTAGAACCCCAGTGGGTAGGGTACGCGCAAGACTACCCACTCCCCGTCACTCAGTGCTAACAACCCTTCAGATTCATTGCCAGTGTTGATTGGTACATTCTCCCCTAACCCCAGCGTGTTGAACTGATCCACCCACGTGTAGTAACTACTCTCAGCACTGCCGGAATCTGAGAGGCCCTTGAGCTGAGGTAGCGGCTCTGGATAAAGAGTCCAGCCTTCAGGACAGTGTTGGCCGGTTGCGGTCGGCCCGTTGAGCGGGCCCGTGCATTTACTGCGGTCGAAGCTTGCCATGTGTCCGCTCGCGAGAGGCGTCCACACGACGCCATTACGATCGATGTCCATGCCACGCGGGGAGTACCCCTGTACGGGTGCCTCTGGGTTTCCCCAGGGTGTCTCATAGATCTCTGTCAGAGCTGTCGTCGCCGGTTCCGTACCAGGATCAAGCCTCAGAACCGCTCCGGGAAAGCCTAACGATGAGCCCCAAATTGAGCCGTCAATAGGATTGTATGCCACACCGTAGTAGCCGGACCTGATCCGCATGTCTTTCGCCGGGTCGAGGGGCTCATTGGGTTCGACATAATCATCGCGTTGGCCATTCCCGTTCGTATCGACGATCAGCGGCGTCCAGCCCTGCGACTTCTCTTCGTCACCGGTCTCGTCGAACATCTTCGTGTTCAACCAACCGATGACCTGGCCGCCACCACTCGTCCACAGCGTGTTGTTGTCGTCTTCGGCGAAGATCAAATGGTGCGTGCCAAAGCATGTGCTGATGAGCGTCATTTTTTCCGAGACAGGGTCGTACACGGCGAGATGGCGGCCGGCCCTAGTAGTCGGGAAAGCCCTTGCGGATGGATGGTCCGACCCTTCCCGACAGAACGCCGGATTCTCGGCTGGACGAACCCGTGAGGTGAGCCACACTCGGCCACGTTCATCGAGCATCGGATTGTGGACGTTTGCCCGACTGTCCCAGATCGCCTCGTTTCCCCAGTAGGGAGAAGGTTCCATTGGGGCACCCGCTGCAAGCGGGGTATTCGGATCACGAACGGGTACCGGCACCTGGCTGATCATATGACTGACTGGGTCGAGAACCGGCACATAGTCTGCGCTGGCCTCAAGCGCTCCATAGATAGAACCGTAGGGGTTTACAGTCGGATCACGCTTATCGGTAGATGCCTCGTCATGAAGATAAGTCGTCGGATCGGCCCAATCCCATTGAGTAATCACGACGTTGCGCTCCACACCCGCCGGGCGTGGCGGAGCAGGAGGCACCTCTCCCCCAATAATCCGATCGGTCCAGTCGGCGAACATTTCCAACGCAGCTGAGAGGCCCATCCTGTTGAGGCCACCGTACATACTGCCACCTGCCTGCCCGGATCGGATACGACGATCCCATGCCTCTTCCATAGAAGCAAACTCCCCCAATGCTTCCGGAACCTCCCGGGTCGGTTTGTTACCTAATTGATGACACGCCATACAGCCGCCAGACTTCAAATTCCGGAGCCACTCTGCCTGGCTTCGCATAGTTGGTAAGATGCCATTACCTCCGGGGCCTGTGCCTGGAAATTCGCTTTTGGCCGGAACCTCGATCAAAGAGAACCAGTACCCAGCAGGATAGTACTGTGCGGCAGCGTGCTCGTCGGGTGCCAGCACCGCCTGCAGGTCCTGAGTCGTACCAGGTCTCAGGCGGATCTTCTCCGAATCGACCAACCCATAGCCGCGGACCCACACGTCATATGTAGCGTCCGGCAAGTCGGGAACGACATAGCTGCCCTGGTCGTCTGTAACGACAGTCCTGCTGAACTTGGTCGGAAGGTCAGTGGTTTCTGCGATGACCCAAACTCCAGCCTCAGGGCCGTCTGGGCCGCTTACAACGCCGCCGATGTCATCGTCATCGATGACAACCACCTCACCGCCCTGCTGGCAAGCACTCAATCCAACCAAGAATACGGCTATGCATCCGACGATGCAGACAAATGCGCTTCTCCGAGACCCAAATCTCTTGTTCATAGCACCCCGCTCCCTACAGACAACAGTTATTCGCAAGAGATGTCCTTCGGTGTCGTCGCACCAGAGGTGTCAGGGGCACCATATCGGAGACACAAGACAGTATTGTATGATCGATCGATGAGCGCAGTGAGATAGCACGGCATGCCCTGCCAGGTTACGGGTCACTTCCCTGGCGTGGATGAAGACACGGAATACATCTTGCAGCCAGAACGATCATATCGACAAACACCGAACTCATGGCGCAATGACAACAACCACTTCCCTCATCCTAGATCATCTTCATGATCCGGAAGAACTCGAGTCACTATATAGGCAAGATCCGGAACCATTTCGAGAAGCTGTCGAGGAATTAATTCGTACCTCACCCGATTCGATCGTGCTACGGGGTTGGAGGGCACGCCTTGAATACAATCAAACGGTACTAGGTGCTAAGCACGGAACTAAGCTTTGGTACGCGCTTGGCATCTGCCTCGCGGTCGGCGCACTTGTCCGACTCCCAGCTATCGTGTTCGAGGAGTGGTGGTACTACCCACGGTTTGGACCATTGTGGATCATCTTGGGACTCGCTGGCTATTTCTTGGTCAGGCGGCCCGATCGTGCACTGTTGATGACCGGTGTGATCCTAGCTGCGATAGCAACCGGTTATGTCAGCTTGCTACCAGCTACCAGACTAGGAGAGGATTGGTACTACACTGATTCAGTAGTCATGGCGCTGATTCACCTACCGATTGCATTGTGGTCCTATCTCGGGCTGGTCTTTTTAGGGAATTCTTGGCGAGATGCGCGCGCTCGGGTTCGCTTTCTGCGTTACAATGGTGAGTTGGTCATTCTCACCAGCGTGGTCGGGCTCGGTGGATTGGTACTCAGCGGTCTGACACTTGCCTTGTTCCAATTGATCGACCTCAACATTGAAGAATGGTATTTCCCTAATGTTGGGATTTTCTGTGCTGTCGCTGTACCAGTAGGCGCAACATATCTATTCGATGCCGTGTTCGATCGACGCACCGCAATCGCGCCCGTGCTAGCTCACGTTTTTGCTCCCCTTTTTCTCATAATGATCGTCACCTATCTGGTGATTGCATTAGCCGAAGGAGCAAACCCGTTCATTGATCGATCTTCTTTAATCACTTTCAATGGTCTGCTGCTACTGGTCCTCGGCATCTCCATTTTTTCATTGGTAGAACGCAAGAGAGGAGCGGATGTGGGGTTGATTGATTATATCAATTCCGCACTCGTTAGCTTGACACTCGTGATCAATGTCATCGCACTGTCGGCCATCCTATTCCGGATCACTTCTTTCGGATTCACGCCAAATCGCGTGGCCGTGCTCGGAGTCAATGTAATCGCTCTAGTGCATCTCACGTGGATATTGGCGACCTATATTGGCTTAGTCCGACGTAAAGTCGGGATTGATGCGATGGATCGCGTCGTTGGGAATTACCTCCCCGTCTATAGTGCCTGGGCAGCCGTCGTAGCGTTTCTTCTACCGGTGGTGTTTGGGTTCGGTTAGTAAAGCGGCCCCGTCTTTGGGAAATATCAGGATTATCAGAAAACACACCTACTGAGAGAAAATCTTAGATGAGAACACGGGTCCCTGTAGCACGGCAGCTCATAGCCACACTCCTTATCGCACTGCTAACGGGTTGCCATATCTGGCAACCTACAACCGTCAATCCACGCACAGTCATCCTCGGAGAGCTTCCGTCCGGGGTGCGTTTCAGACTGCCGGATGGAGATACTATGATTGTCATGGACCCTCTAATGAGAAATGACTCCATCCTCTCTACTGAGGCTGGAACGGTGCCAATAGCATTACAAGATGTAAGCGGACTCGAGGTGAGGCGCTTCAGCACTCGGAAGACAATCGTATTCGCGGCCGGCATCTTAGGGGTCATGATAGGCTGGACCCGCTGGGCCACTAATCGCAGCCGAGGAGTCGATCCTGGAGAACCCTCCCTGCCGAAGGTACCGGTACCCGGAGGATAGCCGAGATAAGAAGATGCGGAGGCAGTAGACGTACGCTAAACTGCGACAGATCACTCCCAGAGCATAAGGCTATGAGATCACGGTTGCCTTACCCGATACGGTGCACTGTCAACGCACTCAGCCTTGCAATGTTAGTCTGTCTTGGAGCATGCTCAATCATTCCGAATCCATTCAGCCAAACACCATCACCGGCGAGTAATGGTGGCGAACGGCGAACATCCCCGGATGAACTCTTGCGCGAAGAGATCTTTCGCGATGGTGAAGCAGACCCAACCGCATATGAACTCATACAACGACTGCGCCCCAATTGGCTTCGAGCCCGGGGTCAGGTTTCTTTGGGATCCCCAGAGGCGTCTTATGCACTCGTGTACATGAATGATGTTCTGTTTGGAGGCCTCATGACGCTGCACCAGATCCCTCCTAGTCAGATAGAGCGAATGGAGTTCGTAAGAGGCATCGACGCGAGCATACGCTGGGGTACTGGACACACGTCTGGGGTAATCCACATCCTGACGGGAGGCTAACCAACCGGGGATCTTCGGACCCGCTTGGGGCTCATAGAAGAGTGGGGACGAACCCGGATCCGGGTCCGTCCCCACTCACTACTCCAAAGAACCTCTGACCTCGAGATTCTTACGCCAACCTAGGCGCTGATCAGATCACTCTCCCTAACCGATATTCGTGTTATTCTGGAACTCGGTAGCCGGAAGTTTGAAGCACAGGTCATTTCCGAAAGTGTCTCCAAACGGTGAATACGTTCCGACAGCTGGGACGAGCGGAATGCTGTAGCGCGTTATGTCGTAGAGGTGATGGCCCTCTAAGAACATTTCCGCCGACCGCTCGTAGACGATCTGATCCATAACCTCTTGGGCATCAGTACTCGCAAACGCTGGCAGGCCTGCATTCGTGTGCAGTGTGTTAATGATCGCAACCGCAGCTGCGAGATTCCCAGCGGAGTGCTCAGCCTCAGCCTTGATAAGCTGTGCCTCTTCCCAGGTAGCTAGCTGAAGAGGGCTATTCACAGCAGGGAACTTATCTGCTGTCCACACCACAATGCCCGTGGTCGGGTGTGCGACTCCTGAATTGGTCACTGCTATCCGTGGATCAGCTACTCCTCCAACCATCTGGTCCTTACGCGTCTCCGCGATCGTCACACTGTTATAGTCGTGATTTTGTAACCAGAGTGGGTTCTTCGTGACACTGGCGTCGGCGGAGAACTGCAACTCGAAACTAAAGCCAGCTGGTACGTTAGAAGCGACACTTGCAGCGTCACTCTTCTTACCAAGGTTTAGAAGTGCCCTGGCTTTACCAACCCTAGCCGCATTCTGGATATCTCCACTGCCCCCTGAAATTGCGGCGTCAAAGCGTGCCACAGCAAGATTCCAGGAATCAGCTCTGCTCTGCTCAGGTCCCCCATCGAAGGCAACGGAACACATGGCTTCACCAAAGAGCGTGTATGCATATCCTGCATACATGGACACCTCAGCTGTATATGCTGCCTTTTCAGGCACATCCGCAGCAGACCACTCGGTCAGGTTACCCAACGTATAGTCAGCGATCCAACGCGCCCTTGAAAGGGGCTTGTACACCGCTGGTTGGCTACTCCCGCAGTCAGCGTTCGCGTACTGCGCTCCGTAACCACTCGTATCGTGGTTCCGTGAGTCCCAGATGTTTGTGACGGAGTTGTTCGAGGCGTCAGCCCACTCCATCCCGGTAAGGGCACTCGCTGCTGCATACCAGGCAGCAGCGCAGCGCAATTCGTTGGCCACACTACTGACCAGCAGTCCAGCCGCACTCGGTTTAGTCAAATCACTTGCTACGACCCTCGATGGAGCATCCACGCTGAGTAAAGAATCAAGCGAGTCACATCCTCCTAAAACGAGAACCGAGCCAAGCGCGAGAGCGGCAGTGAAACGGACTACTGACCTGGACCCGCATGCACTTCTGCTCATGTGGGATGCTCCTAGCTTAAAGTTCGTTGATGTCTTTTTCATGATTGTCATCCCCCTATCGATTCAGGCGGATGGTGAGTACCAAAGACGTCAGTGGTGGCACTGCAGAGTCTTCCTGCGGTTCCCTATTTCCACTGAACGTATTGCTCGGATCCATGACCTCTGGATCGTGGTGTGGCCATTCCTGCCACTCAGTCCAGATCATCCCTAGATTGCGTGCACCGAGGGTGATAGAACCACGATTTGAGCCAAGCATCTGAGCCCATTCGCTCGGCATCTGGTACGTCGCTGATAACTCCCTCCAGCGTATGAATCCAGCTGGATTAACCCATAATGCGAACTCGCCGCTGGAACCGAACTGGGCTTCAGCAACCAGCCTGGGATCGTACTCCTGTGGATAGAGATTCATCCGTGTCTGATGGAATGCTGCATACCTCCACCAACCCTGCAGATCATATTTTGTGTGACCCATCTTGGCCTGAATCAAACTCGATATCGTGAGCCGGTCTCCTATCGAGAAGGAGTTGGAAAGAGAAGCTTCGAGCGAAGGATCCGGGTGTCCCTGATAGATCCATGCAGCCTCATCACAAGCAACCTGAACTCCCGCCCCGTTGGCGATTGGCCCCTGGCCCGGTCCTGGTGAAGCGTCACAAGTCATGGTTGACTTGTCGATGTTATCAGTACCAGCTATGAACTGAGCGTAACCCACTTGGGGTGCGAAAAGCGATCCAACCGGATAGCCCACTTGATGTCGTGTCGACCAACCCAAGGACAGGTAGCCATCGTCGCCTTCCTTCAAACCAAGATCTGTGACCTCATTCTTGTTGGTGCTCATGTTGATGTCCATATCCCAGTCAAAGCCTTCGCTTTCGATGATCCGAGCTCCAAGTCCAAGCTCGATGCCTCGGTTGTTGATCTCACCGATGTTCACAAACTGCCGACCCGTGAACCCCGTGGAAGGCGGAACATACCGAGCCACGATCGCATCCTTGGTTGTCTGATCGTAGTACGTGAAATCAACGGTCACGCGACCATTGAATAGCGTGGCATCAAATCCCGCTTCAACCTCCACGCCCCGTTCCGGTCCAAGCTCACTGTTACCTGGTGACAACGGAGTCACCGTCGCGCCACCAGTGGGTGAGAGGCGAGTGGTAAAGCTCCGAAGAGCGTCGAACGCATCAGGCTGCTGTCCGGATTCACCGTATGCAGCCCGAACGCGTAAGGCGTCATTCACCACGAATGATGAGCTGATCTTCGGGTAATAGACCAGAGAGAAGTCTTCACCAAACGAACTGTTGTCGTCAGCCCTGACCGCTCCCGTAATAAAGAAACGGTCCTGCCAGCCAAACTGCTGCTGGAGATACACGCCAACGGTGTTGTTCTCGACGAGACCGTCTGACCCCGTCACATCTTGACCTGTAGCACTAACAGCTGAAAGCCCCAACGCCGGGAAACGTCTCCCGGATGCGGTGAGATCCTTAATGGATTTAGTATAGACCTGGAAGCCAGCCGACGTGGTCGATGCCAGGTTATCCGTTAATGTTTTTTCACCAGTTGCGGCATAGTCGAACGTAGTATAGGCAACTGATTCTCGATTTATCCTTCTCCCGCCAGTTCTAGAGCTGGAGCTATAGTACGGTGCAAAATCAGGCCCCAAGAACGCATCCAGATTATCCTCAGCCTGGTTCGTCAGATCCGTACCGAAGGTCAGTCTATGCGTTAACCAATCGAAGGGTGTGTGAGTTGCCGTGAACCCCGCAGTCATACGGTTCGCATTGTTATAATCAAAGTCCCTCGCTACTCGAGCCTCCGGGATGCCCCGGCGGTAGCAGCGACGATCAGGAACGCGAGCACAATCGACTGGGCCTGCATAGACCGCCTCTTCATACGGATAGTCACTAGGGATCCGCATACGAATGAGCCCGAGACCAGCGTTCGCAGTCAGCGTGATGTTGTCACTCGGCTGAGCGGTGAGGTTGATTCGACCGTTGTACTTGTTCGCCCAGCTATTCTCGGTCACACCATCATCCATCGAGGCTGACCCGGCGACGAAGTAACGGAAACGGTCGGAACCACCAGAGACATCTATTCCATAATATTGAGTGTGGCCATTGCTGAAAATCAGGTCCCGCTCAGTCTTATTCTCTAGGATGTTGAGCGATTCAATCTGACCGGTGTTGGGATTCACTCCCCAGTTGGTCGGAGTGCGACCGGCTGGGTCGCGGAACCACTGGCTTCCCTGGCGCATCGTGAAGTTCCATTGCGCCTCACCGACAGCGCCCTTCTTCGTCGTGATATTGATGACGCCGTTGGCGGCCTCTGTACCATAGAGCGTGGCAGCTGCCGGGCCCCTGATCACCTCCAGACTTTCAATCATCGCAGGATCAAGGTCGTCAATCCGGGAGACATCCCTGCCCCCACTTTCCATGCGGTTGCTCGCTCTCACCCCGTCGATGTAGACGAGCGGCCCATCGTTCACGAGCCGCATGGTGGAACTACCGCGGATCTTGATTGTGGAGGCGGTGCCGACGTCACCCGAGCCTTGCTGGATCACTACCCCAGGCATCCGACCACGCAGGAGGTCAGACAGGTTGGTGATAGGCTGCACCTCAGCTATGCTGGCATCCAGCCGCCCCACAGCGTTTCCGATCTCTCGAGCTCTGGATCCCGTGGCAGTTCCTGTCACAAGAATCTCATCTAGCTGGAGAGCCTGAGAACTAACAGTAAAATCTAGAACGCCTGTCCCACCTTCACTGACCGTGACCTCATTCGTCTCGGTCCTGTAGCCAAGTGAGCTCACAGTTACCGTATGCGTGCCCGCTGGAACCCCCAACAAGAGATACTGACCGCTTGCTTGGGTCAGCACTCCGAGGTTGAGTGTTTCAATGAAAACCTGGGCATTGGCGACCGGCGAACCTGTAGCTTGGTCTCGGACAGTACCCGTGATCTGTTGAGCATCTACCTGAAGGGGCGACGCTAGAAGCAGAACCACGAGTGCCCACGAGTGCCAACCACGGAACGGATCTCATTCCATCCTCCACAATGATTTGAACACTGAGTACTTCAGATTAACACGCACCGCAGTCCCCAGGACCACGGTGCGTGAATGAAACATAATTTTAACCGCTTACGGTTAGCAACACGTCCATCTTGTGACTGGATACAATCGCAACCTAAATGGTTGTAGTATTGCAGTCTTATTTTGGCAAATGGCTACGTATTCTAGTTGCCACCACCTCCACGCTGAGCTGACGACATTTGAGCCTGCGTTAACGCACGCAGAGTAAGCGCAACCCTCATGCGTTCTGATTCACTTAGATCCGCGAGAAAGCTATCCGCGGCTTCGACCCAACCATCATGATCGAGGGCACGAGCAGCAAAGTCCAATGCGGCTAGGATTTTGACCCGCTCCGCAGAAGGCTCGGTAGCCGGAGGGGCTGGCTGACCCGGGCGCGCTCTGGGCGGCACGAGTGCGAACGAGACATTCCGAATCCGATCTGCGTCCGCTTCATCAGCCATCCAGCA
>LWDU01042929.1_pt1 | contig 12724 bp, 12 predicted proteins | sample 727161 | NCBI WGS metagenome assembly LWDU01 (sample SAMN04566230, study PRJNA314399) | hydrothermal vent metagenome | isolation source: deep sea hydrothermal plume seawater | place: Mexico: Gulf of California, Guaymas Basin | collected 2004-07-11 | reverse complement strand
ACAGGCCTCATCACGCCGAAGCTTTCTATGGACGTTCAATGTCAATTCATCACGAGCGTGACTTAGAGCGACTCGACAATTTAACAGACTAAGGATAACAACATGAATATAGGATTTATTGGTCTAGGTAATATGGGTGCTGGTATGGCACATAATTTATTAATGTATTGTAAAGATTCAAGAGATGAAGGCAATGAAACCAGAAAGATGGAAAAACCCAGATAATAAATTATTCCCTTATCAGGTCGGCTTTACTTCTCCGCCTTATGATTATGATGCCGCGCCAAGTGATTTCCTCAGAATAGCACCGGAAGAAGTGGGCGTGCACGGTCGTATTCTGCATGTACCGGGATATGCTCACGAATTAACACAGAGGACCAAAAACTTCGATCTTTTAGAAGAATTTGTTCACTGTATGTCAAATAGTGGTGCAGATGTAGTAGGCCAGGTTGGTACAAACTGGGTGCATTGCAATGGCACTAGTCCAGACCAAATCCGTCAATTCTGTAACAAACTAAGTGACAAATATGAAACACCCTTCCATATGGCTGGTATGTGTTTAGTGGAGGCTCTTCATGAAATAAATGCAGAAAAAATAGCCTTAAACTCAGTTTATTATTGGCCTGATTGGCGCGATGGTATTACTCGCTTCTTAAGAGAAGCGGGTTTTGATGTTGCATATGTTGGAAATTTTGTTGACCAAGGCTTCTATAAAACACAACAAGAGGTTAATGATTTAACTTGGATCTTCCCTAATGAATTAGCGGAAAAATCTATGATTTACGTATCAGAAAAGGTGCCTGATGCTGATGCAATTGTGATTAATGGTATGCCTAATTGGCGGCGTTTAGATGGATTGCCACAAAGAGCACTTTACTATACTCCGAATTTCGAGAAAATAACAGGTAAGCCAGTCATTGCATCAGATGTTGCTCTCTACTGGCGTATATTTAAAAGCCTTGGATTAGCTCCTACTGGTGAACATGGTCACTTACTTTCCAAACTTAAATAAATATGGATTTCAACTAATGAACAAAATACTCGTTCTTTGGGCAACTCCCAGGTCTACTTCAACCGCATTTGAATGGATGATGCGCCAACGAGGAGATATGGCATGTTTTCACGAACCTTTTGGGGAAGCTTGGTATCAAGGAGAGAATCCACTTTGGCCAAGAGTGCAAAAAAATAGTTTACGCATACCAGGATTATCATTAGAGGGTGTTTTTACAAAACTTAAAAAAACGGTTGCTCAAAAATCTGTTTTTTGTAAAGATTTTCCTCATTATATTAGTCATCTTTGGACTGACGAGTTTCTATCCCATTTTAATCATAGCTTTTTAATCCGAGATCCTGCGAAAACAATAAGCTCAATATACAAATATTTTCCTGATTTCGTTTTAAAAGAAATAGGTTTCTTAGAACAAAGAGAGTTGTTCGATATAGTTTGGAGTAATACAGGTAAAACGCCAGTGGTTATTGATAGTGATGACCTTCTTGAAAATCCTCATGGCACTGTTGAAGCTTATTGCAATGCCGTTGGCATTCCATTTATTGAAGAGGCTCTTAATTGGGAGCCCGGTGCGCGCGATGAAGTCAGCTGGTGGGATGGTGGTATATTTCATGACAATTTGCGCAACTCAGATGGTTTAAAACCGCAAAAACGCAAATATATTGAAGTTAATGACTTGCCAGATCGGGTCAAAGAAATTTACGATATTGTAATGCCGCACTACAATGAACTGTACGCTCACCGTTTAATAGTTTAGACAATCTAACTGACTGAGGATAGAAAATGAATATAGGATTTATTGGTTTAGGAAATATGGGTGCTGGTATGGCACATAATTTATTAATGTATTGCAAAGATTCAGGCGATACCCTAATTGTTCTGGATATTAACGAAACAGTTTTAGCTGACTTCATTGCCAAAGGTGCTATAAATGGAGAAAGTGCATCAAAGATGTGTCCAGAGTGCGATGTGCTTTTTACATCCCTCCCAAGCTCAAAAGAAGTTAATCTTTTAGCATTGGGGAATGAAGGTATTTTGGATAATTTAAAAGAAGGCGCTACTTGGTTTGAAACCACTACAAACGAATTAGCTGAGTGGGAGAAAGTTAAGGAACACGCGCCAAATCATTTGACATTGATTGATGCTCCAGTTAGTGGTGGCGCAGAGCGGGCAGCAGCAGGAACTTTAACTACCTTTCTTGGTATTGAAAAAGAAGTTTTGAAAAAGTTTGAGTCATTGTTGAAAGTGTTTGCTAGTAAGGTCATTCGCATGGGTCCCTCTGGGTCAGGCTATGTCACCAAGTTGGTGCAACTGCATCTAAATTATCTTGCTGCACAAGGGATTGGAGAGACACTAATGATGGGTGCGAAAGCCAACCTGGACTTAAAAACCCTTCACTCAGTATTGATGAATAGTTGTTCTCAAAGTTATGTAGTTGAAAACTATATCCCGAAAGTGCTTAATGGTAGTATGAAACTGATTGTCGAACTCGGCCACCATCTTGGTATCTCAATGCCGCTTGGGGAAAAAGTTTATAACACTTATCAAGAAGCAACAAAGGTGTACGGCGATGAGGCGCCTCATTTAAGTGTTGTTCGATTAATTGAAGAAAGACATAATCAACAGCTGAGAAACAAAAAATAGGAGTCAATTTTGGCATTATTAATTTCGGTTAGCGAATTTTGGGAAGATGAAAAGATTTGGCGTCAATGGGTCCAGGCAGAGTTGCCCGAGATGGATGTTAGAGTGCATCCTGATGATGGTGATGTTAATGAAATTAAGTACGTAGCGGTATGGAAGCATCCCCATGGAATTTTAAAGAAATACCCAAATTTAAAGGCAATTCTATCTTTAGGCGCAGGAGTGGATCATATTCTCAGTGATCCCGATTTACCGGAAGGAATCCCCATTGTTCGTTTGGTAGACAAAAAATTAACGCACGAGATGTGTTTCCATGCTCTTCATTGGGTATTGCATTTTCATAGTGACCACTTTCTGTACATGAAACAACAGAAGGACAAAAAATGGCAACAGCAAGGCTCCATACAGCCCGAAGATAGGACAGTTGGAATTATGGGTTTGGGTAATATTGGAAGAGGTATTGGTGATTCACTAGTTAATCAAGGCTTTAAGGTGTTGGGATGGGGTGCCAATCAAAAATCATCTTTGGGTGATATTAAATACTTTTTTGGAAAGGAGCAATTAAGTGATTTTCTAGTGAAGACAAATATATTAATTAATGTTCTTCCTTTTTCTAAAGACACAAAAAATATGCTTGGAAAACAAGAGCTTCAATGTTTACCTAGAGGTTCATTTATTATTAATATGGGCAGAGGTGGTATTATCAATGAGACAGATTTATTTTATCTACTAGATGAAGGACACATTACTGCGGCGGCTTTGGATGTATTTGAACAAGAGCCTTTATCTACAAAAAATCCTCTCTGGAGTCATCCATCTGTCTACATTACGCCTCATATTGCAGGGCAAAGCAATCCGCAATCTTCAGCAAAAACGATTGCTGAAAATATTCGCCGCATAGAGGATGGAAAGATGCCGTTTCCTATCTATAATATTGCCAAAGGTTACTAAATGGATTGCCAATATTATGAGTTTAATGAAAAGTAAAAAAGCATGGGATTAATGAAAGATGTAATGGAGGTTACGTAATGAAACAGTCTGCTATTGACAGAATGAATGCAATTTCCGAGCAGGGCTTGTGTGCGGGTTGTGGTATTTGTCAATCGGTTGCTGGGCCTGACAAGATAAAGGTCGTCAAATCGGTGAACGGATATGAGCGGCCGGTGATTGTCGGTGATCTGGACGATGTCACTGTAGAAAGAATTTTCGATATATGCCCGGGTACCAGAATCGAAGGTTTGCCTGAGAATGAGGTCACGCCTGCAACGAAGATAGACAATGTGTGGGGGCCGTGGCTTCGGATTGTCAGGGCTTGGGCCGGAGACCCGAAGACACGGTTCGAAGCGTCAACGGGCGGTGTGCTGACAGCGCTTGCTCAATTCCTGTTGAACGATCAACGGGTGGATTTCATTTTGCATGTCAAAGCCTCGGCCAAAGAGCCGATCTTCGGCGAAAGGTATCTGAGTTTCTCCGAAGCTGATGTGCTGGACACCGGCGGATCGCGTTACGGCCCGTCGGCGCCGCTGGTTGACATAGACAAGATATTGGCGCGGGGTCAGCCCTTCGCTTTTATTGGTAAGCCCTGTGACATTGCTGCTCTGCGAAACCTAGCACACTATGATGTGAGGGTGAATGAATTGGTGAAGTACTGGTTGACACCAGTATGTGGTGGTTTCATGAATCCGTCTTCGACAGATGCTTTCTTGTCTCGCGCTGGGATAAAGCTGGAAAATCTCACATCCCTCCGTTATCGCGGTCAAGGTTGCCCCGGAACGATGCGCGTTGAAACCACTGATGAGGTGAAGGAGTTCCACTACCTTGATTTTTGGGGAGACAACGCAAGCGCATGGGATCTACCATTCCGATGTAAGATTTGCCCGGACGGCATTGGTGAGGCTGCGGATATCGCCGCCGCTGACACATGGATTGGAGGGTCTCCCACGCGCGAAGGCAGCAAAAGTGATCCTGGCACCAACGCTATGGTGGTTCGCACTGCAGCAGGCTTAGAATTGTTGGAAGCGGCGGCAAAGACAGGAGCAATTAACATTGAATACGATATTACTCCGGATGACATGAGTATCTACCAGCCTCACCAGGTGAGCAAGAAATACGCAGCACATGACCGACACCAAGGGTTGGGCGATGAGGGTCGAATTGTACCGAAAACGGATCGCCTGCGCCTTGCAGAGCTTGCAGATGAACTGCAGGAATCTGACCGAAACTTCCAACGTGAAGGCACACGTACAAGAGTACGTTCCGGTAAAGCAACCGAACCAAAACCTGAGGCATCCGAATGAAATTGTTATTTCTTTTTACAAAATTTTCTGTAGGTATTAAATGAGAAGTTGATTTGGTGCCGGGGCTGGAATCTAATTAACTTCTATAACCCCAGGTATGAAAGGATTTCTGAAAAAAATAAAAAATAATATTTTGAAAATATGTATATTTAGCAATTAAGATGGATATTGCGACCAAAATAATACCCGCACCAAAACTCTCCGATAAGTTTTTGAATGATATGTGTGATTATCGTTTGGAGCGGTTACGGCAATCAATGGCTGAAAAAAATGTTAGCCTATCTATCTTAGTTAACCCTGTTAGTTTGAGATACGCAATTGATTTTGACGAATTTCAACTCTTTCAGTCCCATATTCCAACTTGTTATTTGTTTGTACCTGCTGAAGGCCCTCTAGTTATGCATGGTGCAACTCGACGTAACTTCCCAAACGTTTCTGAATACCGGAGACCATATTTTATTTCCCCTTTTGATAGTGGATTTGATCTTAATAATAGTGCCAAACTATTTAGCGAAGAAGTGGATAGTTTTATGAAAGAGTATTGTCACAATAATAGTATTGCGATAGAGAGGATTACGCCACTTGTTACACAGTCATTACAAAATCTTGGTTATCAAATAAGTGACGCAGAATGTTTACTTGAGAAAGCAAAAGTGATTAAGTGCGAAACTGAAATAGAATGCATTAAGCACACTATAGCGATCGCTGAATATGGTATGAAGTTGATGCAGGAGAATACCTTTGCAGGTATAACAGAGCGACAGCTCTGGTCAATTCTGCATCAAGTCAACATTGCTAATAATGGGTCATGGATTGAGGGCCATATGTTGTCATCCGGGCCAAGAACAAATCCTTGGTTGCAAGAAGCATCAGAACGAGCCATTGAAACAGGAGATATGGTTGCACTGGATACTGACTTGATTGGACCGAGAGGTTACATGGCCGATATTTCTAGATCCTGGATTTATGGGGGTGGACGCGGAAATAATGAGCAGAGGAAAGCCTACCAGCACGCATACGACGAAGTGCATTTTAATATCGATGCCATTAAACCGGGAATATCTTTTTCGGAGTTATCTCGAGGCGCCTTCCAGCGTAACGAAATATATAAAAGTAATAACTACCCTTGTGTTTATCATGGCGCAGGCCTGACTGATGAATATCCCAAGATATACTATCAAGAAGACTGGGCTAGGGATGGATATGATGGCATAGTTGAACCTAACATGGTTTTATGTGTTGAAAGCTACTCTGGCGCAGAAGGAGGTGAAGTGGGCGTCAAACTAGAGCAAATGGTTCTTGTAACCGAGACGGGGGCAGAGGTTTTAAGTCATTATCCGTTTGAAGATAATTTGATTCAATATGAGTGAATTAAATTAAAATAAGAGAATATAATAACGCTTCTCTTTGAACGCTAGCTTTTGACTTTATTTTTTAATATATAAAAATGAGTTTTAAGCGATTATTTTATGTCATCAGTTGACCCAATACTAACAACTCCGCTTCATCAAATGCATCTTGACGCTGATGCAAAAATGGTACCATTTGCGGGCTATGAAATGCCGCTTCAGTATCCGTTAGGGATTAAAAAAGAGCATCTGCATACACGCGAAAACGCTGGTCTTTTTGATGTTTCTCATATGGGTCAAATCAAGCTTACAGGTCAGAACGCAAAACAAGCTTTAGAGACCCTAGTTCCGGTCGATATAGTTGATTTACCTCTAATGAAACAACGTTATGCTGTCTTTACAAATAAGAAGGGCGGCGTAATGGATGATTTGATGGTGACGAATATTGGGGGTGATGGTTTGTTCTTAGTAGTCAACGCAGCATGCAAGGTTGCAGATTTTGAACACTTGAAGAGTTTAGTTGATAGTGGTTGTGAGGTTGAGCTTCTTGAAGATGTTGCGCTGTTGGCTTTGCAAGGTCCCAAGTCATGTGAGGTGTTGTCAAAATTTGCACCTTCTTGTAGTGAGATGACCTTTATGACGGCTAAGATATTAAAGATTGATGGGGTTGAATGTTTAGTGACAAGGTCTGGTTATAGCGGCGAGGATGGATTTGAAATTTCAATGCCAGGACATCAGGCTGAACGTATTGCCAAACTTTTAATATCAGATCAGGCGGTTGAATGGGTTGGACTTGGAGCAAGAGATTCACTTCGTTTAGAGGCTGGCTTGTCACTATATGGTCATGAACTAGACGAACAACATAGTCCAGTAGAGTCTTCGTTGACTTGGGCATTGTCGAAAACAAGAAGACTTGGCGGTGAGCGTCCTGGCGGCTATCCAGGGGATGTAATTGTTATGAGTCATCTTTCTGAAGGCACCAAAGTCAAGATAGTTGGCTTGCAACCTGAGGGCAGAGTGCCGGTTCGTGATGGCGCTTTGATAGGAAAACCTGTAGCTATTGCAAGAATTGAAGTGAGCTGTATTGATGATAAATCCAACTTGTTTGCACTGGTTCGTGATAAGAAGATTCCGGTTAGTGTAGTAAAATTGCCTTTTGTTAAACAAAATTATTTTAGAGGTTAAAAAAACAAAATGAGGAGCAGTAATGAGTATTAAATATTCCGAAGATCATGAGTGGGTTAAAGTTCAAGACGAAGACCTGGTAATTATAGGAATAACCGATTTTGCTCAAGAACAATTGGGCGATTTGGTTTTTATTGAACTACCAGAGGTCGGTGATGAGTGTAGTCGAGGAGACAACATTTCTGTGATTGAGTCGGTTAAGGCGGCTTCAGATTTGGTTGCTCCTGTTTCTGGAGAGATCGTTGAGGTAAATGATAGATTGGCAGATGAACCGGAACTTGTTTCAGAAGACTCGATGGGCGATGGCTGGTTTATTAAAGTCAAACTTTCCAATGCATCTGAGTTGGATGACCTAATGGATGACGATGCCTATCAAACTTTTATTGAAGATTAAACTGAAAAATAAATGGCCACTAAGATAGAAGATTTATTAAATAACGACGTTTTTACCAATAGGCATATTGGTTCTTCCAGTGCTCAGAAACAAAAGATGCTTGATTATCTTGGTTTTGATAACTTAGATGACTTGATCGAAGAAATTGTGCCAGATATTATTCGTCGGAAAAAGCCGATGAATATAGCTGATGGTATTTCAGAATTAGCGGCACTTAAACAGTTAAGAAATTTAGCCAGAATGAATATCCGGTATAAGTCATTCATTGGCCAAGGCTATTACAATTCAATTACACCGCCCGTGATCCAGCGCAATATCCAGGAAAATCCTGCCTGGTATTCGGCCTATACCCCATATCAACCAGAAATATCTCAAGGCCGTTTAGAGGCATTAATGAACTTTCAAACAATGGTTACCGATTTAACGGGAATGGAGTTAGCAAATGCATCAATGCTAGATGAAGCCAGTGCTTGTGCCGAAGCTATGAGTTTTTGTCAGAGAGTAAGTAAATCGAAGAGTAAAGTTTTTTTTGTTGCAAATGATTGCTATCCTCAGAATATTGAAGTGGTGCTAACAAGAGCTGAGCCATTAGGTATTGAAGTGGTAATCGGCGACCCATTAGAAGACCTAGAAAAACTTGATTTTTTTGGTGTGTTGCTGCAATATCCGAATACTTATGGTAACTGTAGCGATTACTCGAAACTAATAGATTCAATACATGAAAAGCAAGCCTTAGCTGCTGTAAGTGCAGATTTATTATCGTTAACGCTTTTAAAGCCACCTGGTGAAATGGGCGCAGATGTGGTGATTGGTAATACACAAAGATTTGGAGTGCCAATTGGATATGGCGGACCTCACGCAGCGTATATGTCAATCAAGGAAAAACATAAACGCTCTATGCCCGGAAGAATTATTGGCGCTACGGTTGATACGAAAGGTAGGTTAGCGTATCGCCTGGCTCTACAAACCCGTGAACAGCACATTCGTCGTGAAAAAGCCACCAGCAATATATGCACGGCGCAAGCTCTTTTAGCTGTCATGGCCAGCATGTATGCCGTTTATCATGGCCCTGAAGGTCTTAAAAAGGTTGCTGAAAGAATTTTTCGTTACGCTGCTGTTTTTGCAGATGGTATTTCTGAAATGGGTTTTCGTATTGTTAACGAAACATTTTTTGATACATTAACGATAGAAGTTAAAAACTCCGACGCAGTTGTCATGCAGGCTGAAAAAAATGGATACAACATAAATGTTTTTAGTAAAACCCTCGTTTCAGTTTCATTTGATGAGCTCAGCACTCCAGAGGATATAGAGTATTTATGGAAGATATTTAATACAGAATCTAAGCTCAGCGCACAACTACAGTTTGAAAAAAATAAATCTCAAATAAGTAAAAACTTAAAGAGAAGTTCAGAATTCATGACTCATGATGTGTTCAATACATATCGCTCAGAAACTAATATGATGCGCTACATTCGTTATCTAGGCGATAAAGACCTTGCACTTGACCGAGCAATGATACCGCTTGGATCATGTACTATGAAGTTGAATGCTGCAGCTGAATTGATACCCGTTACTTGGCCAGAATTTTCTCAAATCCATCCTGCAGTGCCAATGAATCAGGTGATAGGATATCAACAAATGATAAGTGAGCTTGAAGAGATGCTATGCGAAGCAACTGGATACTCGGCAATTTCTTTGCAACCTAACTCGGGAGCCCAAGGTGAATATGCAGGACTTATAGCAATTCGTGCTTTTCATCGAAGTAACGGAGAGGAAAATCGAAATATTTGTTTAATTCCTGCCTCGGCTCATGGAACCAATCCAGCCTCTGCACAAATGGCGGGTATGAAAGTGGTTGTAGTTAAGACTGCAGATAATGGCTACATCGATATGTCAGATTTAAAATCTAAGTGCAAAGAAAATGCAGATAATTTGGCTGCCATTATGATTACCTATCCCTCTACTCACGGAGTGTTTGAAAAAGATGTAAAAGAGGTTTGTAAGGTTGTTCATAAAGCTGGAGGTCAGGTATACATCGACGGTGCAAACATGAATGCGATGGTTGGAATTTCAGCTCCTGGTGAATTTGGTGGTGATGTTTCTCATCTTAACTTACACAAAACATTCGCCATCCCTCATGGAGGTGGAGGCCCAGGAGTTGGCCCTATCGGAGTTAAGGAGCATTTGGTAGATTTTTTACCCACAACACCATTAAATAACACTGGTGTCGGTAGTATTGCTGGTGCGCCTTGGGGTTCGGGTAGTATTTTGCCAATTAGCTGGATGTATATTACTATGCTTGGTAAAAATGGTCTTTACGAGGCCACCACAAATGCAATATTGAATGCAAATTACATAGCAACTCGTTTGTCAAAGCACTATCCTATACTCTATAGTGATGAGAATGGCAGGGTCGCTCACGAATGCATTGTTGACCTTCGTCCCATAAAGGAAAAGTTCGACATTAGTGTAGATGATGTTGCAAAACGTTTGATTGATTATGGCTTTCATGCGCCTACAATGTCATTTCCAGTTGCTGGAACATTAATGATTGAGCCGACCGAGTCAGAATCTTTAGATGAGTTAGATCGTTTTTGTGATGCAATGATTCAAATCAGAAAAGAGATACGAAAAGTCGAATCGGGTGAGTATTCGGTCAGAGATAATCCGCTAATTAATTCGCCTCATACATTAGAAATGGTATCATCTTCAACTTGGAATTTTTCTTACTCGAGAGAAGACGCAGCTTATCCAGTAGAAACACTAAAAAAGGTTAAGTATTGGTCTCCAGTTTCCCGAGTAGATAATGTTTATGGTGATAAGAATTTAATTTGTTCTTGTCCAAGTATAGAAAATTACGAGTAAGTTGTTATGAAATCAATTTTAATTAGTGTTTTGGGTGATGATAAACCAGGACTGTTGGATAGTCTGTCAGAGATAATTGTCTCAAATGATGGCGACTGGATAGAGAGTAACATGTCAACTGTTGAGGCTAAGTTTGCCGGTATTTTAAGGGTTAACGTGCCAGCAAAGAATGCCAAAAAGCTTATAAAAGAGCTAACCTCATCCAAATTAGGCTTACAAATTGCGTGTGAAGAGACTGTGCCAGTAACGCACTCTGATTTTAAGAGCTACAATATTGAGCTAATAGGTCAAAATCATGTAGGTATTATTAATAAATTGTCTCATGTCTTAACTTATGAACTGAAAGCCAACGTAGAGGGGATAAAGACCGAAATAATTGACGCATCGATGTCAGGCGAGCAGCTCTTTAAGGCACAAATTAACTTACATTTACCAATTTCTATTGATGAACGCCTCATTAAAGATAAGCTAGAGCTAATAGCTGACGAGATGATGGTGGAAATTTACTCTTACGAAAGTTAGTCTAGCTTCGGCATACTAGTTAGTGATAATATTGTGTTCTGGTCCGTAAGGGAATTTGGTAATGTCATAAGCGCTATCCTCTGTTATTACCATAACATCATGCTCACGATAACCACCTGCACCCGGTTGCCCTTGAGGAATCATAATCATCGGTTCCATCGAGACCACCATATTCTTTTGAAGCACTGTATCGATATCCTCTCTCAATTCGACACCAGCTTCTCGACCATAATAGTGAGATAGGACTCCAAAAGAATGACCGTAGCCAAAGGTACGGCTTTCAAGTAAACCATATTCTTCGAAAATTTTATTCAGTTCAAGAGCGATATCCCTACAAGCAACACCTGGGTTGATTAGTTTCATGCCTTCTTCGTGAACTTTAACATTAATTTCCCATAGTCTTAAGGATTCATCATCAACGTGGTCGTAGAACAATGTGCGTTCAAGTGCAACGTAATAACCAGCAATCATAGAAAAACAGTTGAGACTCAGAATGTCACCTTTTTGAACCTGTCTTGTAGTGACAGGATTGTGAGCGCCGTCGGTATTAATTCCAGACTGAAACCAGGTCCAAGTGTCCATCAGTTCAGAGTGTGGGTATCTCTTTGCGATTTCTCTGACCATGGCTTGAGTGGAATGAAGTGCCACTTCATGTTCTGGAGCTCCTTCCTTGATCGCTTCTACCAAAGCAGCACCTCCGATATCACAGACATTGGCACCCTGGATGATGTGAGCTATTTCTTCATCTGATTTGATTGAACGCATTTTCATACAATCAACCGAAATATCAACAAGTTTAGCTTTATCGAAAGCGCTTTGAAGTTTGTCTAATCGTTCCATAGTGATATGGTCATGCTCGATACCGATTGTTCCTTTGTTTTCTATTAGTTGCTGTAAAGCATAGAAGTAACTGTCTTTTTGCCAGTCGGTATAAACCAGATTTTCACCAAAGGTGCGACGCCATGGTTGACCTCCGTCAATGTTGGCCGTTACAGTTGTGGCTTTGTCTTGGGTTAGAACTAGTGCGTAAGGGCGTCCAAAAGAGCAATATAGAAAGTCGCTATAGTAATTAATGCCATGGATAGAACTAAAGATAACAGCATCAATATTATTTGCTGCCATATGTTGTCTAAGACGAGCTTGACGGTTTTTATATTCTGTATCGGTAAACGTATGAACGATATTGTCGCCGTTTGGTATCAGTTTTGTTCTTGGCAAATTCATAGCATCTCCTCGATGTAATTTATCCTGCGGATGTTAACAAAGTTTGCCTAGGAAAGCAAGCTTTTTCTATACAGTATATTCTTATGCTGTAATGAGAAGAAAGCTATCAACACCACTTTAGTGTATTTTCTTCAAACGACCTTCACGAATGAATGTGTATATGCCTGAAATCACAATTATTGAAGCTCCACTCAATGTTAGTAAGTCTGGTCTTTCTGAGAGAATTATGATTGATAAA
>LWDU01033311.1_pt1 | contig 12728 bp, 12 predicted proteins | sample 727161 | NCBI WGS metagenome assembly LWDU01 (sample SAMN04566230, study PRJNA314399) | hydrothermal vent metagenome | isolation source: deep sea hydrothermal plume seawater | place: Mexico: Gulf of California, Guaymas Basin | collected 2004-07-11 | reverse complement strand
TGATGATGAATCGGGTCATCTCCTCTGTATTCACAACAGAAATATTGGCGTGTTCAAGTCTAATCATTTGGTTTACCTTGAATAATTGATGCATTACAATCTTTCTCTCTTAAACACTTATCAACAAAAGAAACCCTTGCAGTGCTTTAAGTTAGAAATCAGCTATTACACAATATGTGTTTTCTCTTCCAGCCCAGTGATACTCTTTTCCCCATTCTGGGAATTACATACTCAAAGTGGATAAAGCCATCAATGTCAGTTAGAGAACTCTTTATTAGCGAAATTTCAACCTGCCATGCATAGGTTGTCTTTGGAGTGATATCAAAAATATTTTCTGAAGAAGTAAGTTTTCCTAACACCTCATTTCCATGAGTTGAAATAAAATCTTTTATTGATGATGAAAAATAGCTTCTACTCATTTTAGAATCATCTCATATCCACTTATCTAATGTCTAAATCCATTTTCTGCGACTTCTTATACTGTGCAGATTGTACCGCTAGAAGCGAAAACCCATTTTAACGCCTACATTGCCATAGGGCCGATCAAAATAATGTTCTGTTCGTTGATTAAACGTAATCGGTTCAAACCCAATTAAATTATGATGGTAGTAATTACCATATAACTCAACTAGAGCAGTATCAGCTTCATACCGAAGACCAACTCTCACGTTCACATTATAATTTGGAGTGAAGGCAACGGCTTTGTAATTAGAATGGTGTAGATAAACCCCATGAACATCAGTGAACGCCTCAATATCGCCGTAAACGTTGATGGATTTACTTCCACTTATATCCAGCTGGTTAAATCGCCATTCATCCCGCTGCGGGAACTTTCTGAAGGTTTCAGTAATAGCATCGCCTAATGTCTTGCCATTGAAAACTAAACCCAAAATAAAGGGCGAAGTTAGCTCCTCAACCGGCGTAAGCCAGTCATACTTATGAGTTGTGGAAAACACGCCTACCGTGAAGCTATCTATCCATTTTGAGTTAGTCGTTTGGGAAAAACTAATGCCATTTGTCTTAGTATCGGCACTAAAAGCGACCAGATCGCCCTCAAGACCATCATATTTGGAGTTGGTGCTATCAATCTGAATGTCACCATCCTCACAGGAGCCTATGACAATACCACTAAAGCCGTAGCACTCAAATCGCTGCTCATCAGCATTCTGGCGACTGCTATGAAAGGTGATTTTTTGCCGACCTGAGAGCTTATAAAACAACGATACAGTGTTTTTTTGGCCGGCAAGAGAGATGTCTTTTGGTTCAACGGCTCTTGCTAACTCTAGGTCAAGATTAGATCGCCCTACCTCAAATCCAAAGTTGCTAAATTCTGCACCTGCAGAAAAGTTAATATCTCTTGCCGACTGGAAGCTAGATGGAACTGCCGGTAATAATGGCCAATCCTTGTCCATTGATCGATAATCTATTAAAACACTATAGTCAGATGCATAGGCACCCTGCCCCGCCATAGCAGTAAGAACCAGAAGCATCAAATACCTGCGAGATGAACAAAGTATTTTTGTCCAGAACGACATCACTCAATGCCACTCATTTTTAAAATAAGATATTGCGTAAGAGATGTGTCAAAAGAGTAAGTCACAATCCAATGATTACCTTTCTTTAAAACTTATTCTATTTTGATAGCCATATGAATCAAGAATAGAAATCTTCACTCGAGATCGACTTAACGCCTGACCACTTGAGGGGGACGAGATGTCTATGTAGGCATCATGCACCCAGTCAAAGTGTGTATCTTCGGAAGCAGTTATCTGAACACATTTTTCAACTTCATCAACTGCAAAAGATACTATTGATGAGGAGAGTAAAAAGTCATCTGCAAAAGCTCCCTTGCCTGGTCTCTCTCTTTGAGTAAAACTTAAACTAAATGATGTAGCATCTAAATTCCCTTGAGATGGTCTAAAAAAACACAGATTCTCAGTAGAGCCTTCATGGATTCTCATGTCATTGACTGAGATGGGGTAAGTAGGAGTACTTTCCACTGTAAAGGTTCCTGTTATGTAGTCGATGGTGTTTCTGTAATAGCCAACTAGCGAATGACCTCCAGACGCAAGGTCCACTTTCATTGTGTAAGTTCCACCACCTGTGAAGAAACCTTTAATTCCATCAATGCTACTGGATACTTCCGTTATTAAAGAAAGGATCTTTGCATTAAGAGTTGAAGGCTGTCCGATCAAAGCACCATCAAGATCATTTATCGTACCGTCTGACAGAACTATTTTATCTACATCACTATTAGAAATATTCTTTGATAAAGTTACCGTATCCTCGGTATATTTAACAATAATTGTTGAATCAGCTGGAACTTCCCATGTTTGAGTTGCAGTTCTCTGATTTGGATTTTCCTCACCCCCCAAATTCAATAGAGAAATAGCCTTCACCTGCATCGAGGTTAGTATCACTTCCCTTGTATAAATAAAGCTTTACTGGGACTGTAGCGGAAATTGAGTCATCTGGGTTGTACCATAGATGTGCAGAAACAGGAGTTCCATTGATGCCATTTTCAATGAAGCTATGAATGTTTTCCAAATCAAGAGATGCACCGTTGATGGAAAAATCAAGCGTTTTAGACGATGCGTCATATGTGGGATACACAGGAATTTTTATTCGATCGCTTCCAGAATAGTCTATTACTTCGACTAGCGAGTTAGAGATCCTACCTAAAACACCAGGATTCACTGGCGCGCTATCACCATATATGCTCGAGGTAAAAGCGGATTCACCTTTAATTCTATTATAAAAGGCAACTCTAGCATCTTGTCCATAAACTTTGACGTCAGAATCCGGATAGAGCGAATAGTCAAAAAACATATCGTTCCTTGGATTAGTACCAACTTCAAAATATGCACTTGGTCCAGCCTCTTTGTGGTAAACATATAAGACATAATCCCCCCCGTTGAGCATTCGCCGAATCTCGTCAAGATCCGCCAGTGTCCTTGGCAAGGCCGCTATTTCTTTTATCACTCCTGAAGGGTCAATATTCACTCTGTTACTTATAAAGTCATAAGGGAGATTTTCAGAGATACCTGAGCGATTAATATCATGTATGTAGTAATCCATTTCTAGGCTAGTTCCAGCTGAACTGTCTATATGAGTTCGGGTTCGTAAAATTGGGAAGTAATAATGCCTTACCGTGTCACAATCAGCTTTTTGGTAACCTTGTGAGTATGAAGAATACTCAAACTCTGTCCTTGTTCCAGATATTAAAGAATTTTGGAACCGAATTTGATTGTCCGTTTGGCATTCCCTATCTCTGTTGTTTTTATCTCTCCAATTTGCTGAATTGTTTCTCCATGCTCTGCTGTCTCTGGCATTAACATACAAGGTACCCGATGTAACATTTATGTCACTGAAATCAATACCACTATTGAAAAAGTCAGATGATTGTTGGTATGAAGTTGACGCATTTGAAATGTTCTTTAATGATAATTCAGTAATACTGCAAAGCTCGGTGTCGGTCTCAGAACAATCAGCTCGAGACAAAACACCGCTATTTGAAATAAATGCTCCACTAGCTTCTAATCTCTCTTCTTGATACCAGCCAAAGTCATTGGCCTCGGTCCGATATATGCTACTGAAATCTAAAGGTAACTTATCATAAGAGCTACCTCCAAAAATAATGCCTAATGATGATTCAGACAGGGACACGTTAGCCCTAATTTCTTTCCCAAACTTAGTACTCAATCCTTCAGACACTTGGTTATCAATAGTTTGGAGATATGGAAGTAACGAGGCTATATTTTGCGCTGCTAATTCATTAACTTGATCACTAGCGTTTAAAACGAAATCTGACAAAAGATCTTGATAACTTATGCCGAAATTACTTTGAATGGAATCTTTAAGTTCAGTTATTCTTGCTGTTACTTTTTGAGCGATTGATGAGCCCTCCGAACCGCAACCTTCACTCACCGTTAAATCTTCCGTAATTTCATTTTTTGCACTCAGAATTGCCTGTGAGAATAAAGACGTGAATGGTGATATTATTATGCTATCTGTACCCGCATCCACAATCGAGGGTAATATCATTTGATACGCTTGAGTCACATCGCCAGCTGTTGAATCAACAGCCCCAACTGGAACATCTGCCACTATGGGCCGATTTTTGAGACACTCAAACAATACATCATCATTTGTTTCAATTAAAAATTCCCCATTACTGTCAGTTACTGCGGTAAATTCACCACTATCGTTCTTAAAATTATAATTTTGATCTATAAAAATATTCGCCCCTGAAATGTATCCATCAATCGCATAGCCAGTGAATGCCGAACTAGAAACAGGAGCATTGATCGTAACAGTTACAGAATCACTATCAGAACCTCCTGCACCACTGCATGTGATGGTGTATATTTTATCTCCCGCGTCTGGTTCACTGAGTGATTGAGTTCCCGACGTTCCAATAGAGGAACTCCAATCTCCAGAGGCTGAACAAGACAATGCATCAGTTGATGACCACGTTAATGAAAACTCGTCATCGACAAAAACTGATGATTCTGATGCGCTAATTGTTACGCTAGGGGGAGGAGTAGTAGGTACGGATCCCCCGCCTCCTCCACATGAAGCTATTAGCAAAGTAAGTATTACTAGGCGTATATTTCGCATGAACTTGCCTTTATGGCGCTTGCCTTTATGGCGCTTGCCTTTATGGCGACAATTCAAGTTAGTCTAACACAGTTGTAATATTGAGGATTTGTACGGCTACGATAGTGAGTGGGCTGAACAAGAGCCAAAATTACCAAGTGGAGAAACAAGAACGCCATTTAGTTTCCATGAGATACGTGGACCTTCGACAACAATGCTGGTTAATTCAGGATTTACCGATGAAGAGATTGCAGAAGTCACTGCACATGAATCTGTTAAGACTACTCAAGGCTATCAAAACCTCGATGATTTACCTTATATGCCTGTTCATATACAGATTGGAAACCTGTAAGTCACTGATAAATAATGGTACCGATTGAGTGATGATGTTGAGAAATCGCCAATACTTTATCTGTGTTGCTGATGTGCGCTCTTCCACTCGCGGGCTGATACCCCATATTTCTTTTTAAAGGCTTTTGAAAATGCACTTAAGTCATAAAAACAAAGTCTCTGGGCGATATACGTAAAAGGGTTATCACTATTCGTCAGTAGATTTTCCGCGAGTTCAAAGCGACTCTCATTGAGTACTTCGCTATTCTTGCCGTAACTTCCTTTTCCCTTCATCATTGGGTGCTTGAAAGATCAAATGGACACAAGCTTCCAATAAAACATTACTACTGGGCACGACCAGATGAGAATATTATCCCGCCCCACTATTATGCTGATAAGTCTGCTGACTTCTCCAATGTCATTTGGAGAACTGGAAGAAAATAGGCAAGTCACTAAGATCTCAAGATCTGACTATATTCAACAACTCCAGGGCTTTTGGCTTGGCCAAAATATCGCTAACTGGACTGGCCTAATTACCGAAATGGATAAGGTGGGAACGCCTCAAACATTACCTTTCTATACCGATGAGGATTGGGGGAGACCGGATTTAAAAGCAATTTGGGGGGAATTTGTACCGCACTCAAGCACTATTGATTTTTACTTCGAACACTCAGGAACTCCATGGGGGGCTGATGACGACACCGACATTGAGTATATGTATGCATACCTCCACGACCAACTGAAGACTAGTAAACTGAGTGCAAACCAAATACGTGATGGATGGCTCCATCACATATACTCAGAAGAAGATGCTCCCCTGTTCCAAAAATTCCCCACGTCCAAGCCAATAGTCGAAAATTTTTTGTGGGTATCTAACGAGCAGGCTAGAAAATTAATGGAAAGAGGGATGAGCCCCCCCAAAACTAGCGAGCCAGAAAATAACAGCAATTACATGATGATCGATGCTCAACTGACCACAGAAATTTTTGGACTACTAGCACCGGCACGACCTGATGTAGCCATAGATATCGCCTACTTACCTGTTAGAACAACTGCTATGGGAGATGCACAATGGATTTCTCAATTCTACATAGCGATGCATTCTTTAGCTTCTGTTGCCGACAAGTCAGAGACTCTAGCTAGCCAAATCCTCTGGCTGGCGGAACAATCCAGTAGTTACCTGCCCCCGAACTCAACTCCCGCCAAAATGTATGCCTTTATAAAGGAGCATTATCTGAATAATCCCAACAAAGATGACTGGGAAAGTACCAGAGATGCAATTTATCATCGCTATCAACTAGAGCGTACTGATGGATATGTCTACAGAGAACCCTTTGATAGTGGAATTAATTTTGCAGCTAGCCTAGTGAGTCTATTTTATGGAGAGGGAAATATTGCTCGTACCATTCAAATAGGGTCTCTTACTGGATGGGATTCAGATAACCCAACGGCAACGTGGGGAGGATTACTAGGCTTTATAATCGGCCCTCAAGGGATCGCAGAGGCTTTTGGTCAAAGTAACTTGTCCGACACCTACTGGATTCACCGCACTCGCCGTAATTTTCCAGATCAAACGCAAGATACCTTAGGTGAAGACAGTTTTACTAAAATGGCTGAACGCGAGATGCGTACTGTGGATAGAGTGGTTGTCCAGCGCATGAAAGGCTCGATTACGACAGATGGGCAATACTGGGTTATTCCAATACATTAGAAGAACATACCTGAAAAAAACCTTTAGTGTTTCCGCGGTATTTGAGGGCGTTGATATTTAAAGTATTGAGGCAATTATTTTATTAAGCTATTGATTTATATTGAATTAATCGACTATGGGCAAGTGACTTCGAACCACTTGGTCGGGGGTTCGAATCCCTCCGGGTGCACCATTTCAAATAGAATCAACATGCAAGATCCATAAAGATGGCATCTTATATAGTCACTGAGCGGTTTTTTGAATCGGTTGTAATCTTAATGGCGGGATAGTAAGGATCCAGTCCGGATGATCTTGTTCATCGCGCGGGCCAATAGTTCCCTCAACACTTTCTAGCAGCGCCTTAGGGTCATGCGCTACCCCATTTTTAATGACCCATTTAATGTTGCGCACATTTTTGATGTCTACCAATGGATTACCATTAATAATGTTTAAGTCGGCAATTTTGTTTTCTTCTACGCTACCCACATCACGATCAATACCTAAGGCTCTAGCTCCATTTATGGTCGCGGCTTTAAGCACCACACTGGGCGGCAAGCCTGCATCATTGAGTGCAAATAATTCTCTGTGATAAGCAAATCCGGGCAGAAGAGTGGTGTAGACCGGCTCGTCGGTACCGACGATTAGAAGATTACTCCCGCCCGCTTCATACAGGGCCATAAGTTCAATGACACGTTGGCGGTACTCTGGCCAATCAGACTCAGGGGGGGGTGGCCCACGTTTCTTAAGAAGTTTTTGTGCATAAGGGGTAAAGTACTGTGCCTCATCAACCCAAAGCATCTCAGCAGCATTCTTCGCTCTTAAATTCACACTGCCGTACATCTGCAAATTGGCACCATAAAACACCTGATGCTCAATCATCAAACTAACGATATGGCTCAACTCTTTTATATCTGCTTCCTCTGGACTCAACGCAAGCATCAATTGATGCTCTATACGATCAATGCCCATTTCTATCGCTTCTTGGGTAGTGACGTCATACTCCACATCATAATTTGCCAAATGCCCCGTAGTGGTTAATCCATTTTTATCTGCTTGATCAATAATAATGCGCATCTCATGGGGTGTAGCCTGTTTGATTTTAATACTTGTGATATTCTTTTTGGCCCAGTAGTCCACCTCATCTCTGATCTCTTGGTCGGTTATATCATTTGGCCAAGCTATACAGTCATCAGTAGCAGCTTTGACGCTGTATTCACAGCGAAATCCACCAAAATAAGGTCCTGATGATAAGAGTGTTGGGCCTATAGCCTGTCCTGATTCGATCAGACGTCGCTGGTCTATTACACGCTCGGGATTAAACTCCCCCGCCGACCATGTAGTGGTGACGCCATTTGCAAGGAATACCAAACCGTTATACGCAACCTCCTCTACCCGCCCCTGATCGAGAAAATCAAAATTGTAATGCGCATGTAAATCAATCATACCTGGGAGTACTGTCTGTTCATCATTTAGTTCAATAATTGTCGTATTTTTACCTACGGGGTATTTCTCAGGCACATCAATGGCTTTGATAATTCCATTTTGGATAAAAATACCCCTATTAGGCCTACGCTTATCAGTAATGCCATCAAACACCCAACCGCCACGGATCAGTAGCGATGCCGAGATTTTTGCAGTGTTTGCCACCTGGGCATAGGCAGGAGATGCGTAGAAAGCACTCTGCAAGGATACGAAAATAATGGTTATGACTATGAATATGGGTAGTAAGCGGCGCTTCATATTATGATCCCTCAGTAGTGTGAATCTCTCCCAACAAAAGAGGCTAAGCAAGAGATATCATATATTAATTCTCATTTTATCGGCAATAAGGGGTCAAAGTTTCTCTAATAGAAAACCATTAATCAAGTCACTCTTCCTCTATAAAATTCAAAGCACTTCATCACCATCTATTAGGGCTATACCACTGTAATCAAAGCTAGCATCCATGCGTTGAAAATACTATGAGCGATTAGCCAGACCTTAACTCTTCGAGCAGGAGACTCTCCCATATAATGCTGGCAATCCTCATAGAGATTTCTTCTCTGACGTTGCCAGCTACCTAGACCATGGACTCCACTGCGAATAACCAAATGCCCGGATGAATCTCTGGAAATGCCCTATTGCGCAGTCTTTTCAAAGGATCGTAACGACCAGTCACCAAAAACGGGCTCTCCCCCTAAAAGGGTCAGAAGAACTTCGGCCTCAGAAATCTCTTGAGGTTCTAAGTGAAACAGATTTTTATCCAAGACTATTAAGTCCGCTAACTTTCCAACCTCACTTGATCCTGTCTCTTTCTCCATAAAATTAACAAACGCACCATTGGCAGTATATGCCGCTATGGCATCAGCCAAATCAATCCGCTCAACGTCTAGAAATGAGTCACTATTATTAGTTAGAGGATCTTTTCGGGTAGTCGCTGTTTCAATCCCGAGTAATGCGTTACCTGAGGTGACAAACCAATCACTCCCAAACGCCACAACTGCTCCCGAATCCAACAGGCTTTTCATGGGATAAAGCCATCTACTTCGCTCATCGCCCAGCTTAGGTATTGTCAGTTCAGTGATAAACTTGTCTGCCCATGCCCAATAAGGTTGGAAATTGGCTATAACGCCTAATTCTTTGAATCTTGGAATATCAGCGGGATCAAAGAGTTGAGTATGGGACATATTTGTGCTCCTTCAAGCGAATCGAGCGATTGCCGAATAGCGGCATCTCCAATCGCATGAAAATGAATCTGGAAGCCAAGCGCATCCAACTGCGTAACGACTTTATCCAAGAGCTTAGGTTCAATAAGTAAACTGCCACGATGACCATCAGGTCGATCCACATAAGGTTCGAGTAATGCAGCTGTATGAACCTCCATAACGCCATCTAGCCAAATTTTTACCGGAGGTGCATGAAATTGAGGCGTATTAAACCGATTTCGAGCATCTATTTTTCTCATTAGCTGTTCAAGTCCAAGGTCTGTATTCCACACCAAAACGCCAACAACTCGCAGTGTTAGATCGCCCGCTTCATCCATCGCAGCACAGGTAGGAGCGCCAGCATATGCCTCATTTCCATCTAGCTTCAAAAGAGCATCCTGCACAGTAATTACACCATATTGGTTAAGATAATGCTGGCCAAATTTGAGGACTGCATCCATCTGACTTTCAGAATATGGTGGTCGAGTATCAAATGCTAAATTCATAGCACTATTTTCTTGCAGGGAGCCGCTAGGCCGACTTGAACCCTCATATCGATCTATTCTCCCGCGAATGGTGCTGAAGAATCGCCACCAATAACTAGTACACTATTTGATTCAACATAAACCGTGACACTGATGGTAGCCATTATGCTTTGCCCTTAATCTATACCCAGATTCCTGCACAAATATTTTGAACAATTTGCGCTTGATCATTGATTACAGTTGGATCATCATTCTCATCTTAGCCACGCAGTTTATGGAGAGTATCTTGCACTATTTGGAGTACGGAGCTTCTGAAGGAAAAATAGTTATATATTTTCACGGTGCGCCCGGTTCACCGGAAGAATGCTCTATTTTCGATCAGCACGCTAAAGAGCATGGGTTAAATTTTATTTGTTACGACCGGTTTTCTACTGATTCATCATTACAAGGTCAGGCTTATTACAAACATCTGGCTAGTGTTATTGCCGGTAAAATAAACGGGAAAAAGATTGATATAATTGGTTTTTCAATTGGTTGCCAGGCAGCTATTGAAACGAGTCTTTATTTAGAAGATTCAGTTCATGAACTACACCTTATATCTCCAGCGGCACCACTCGATGCGGCAAAATTCTCACATGACATGGCAGGTGGAGTAGTATTTTCTATTGCAAGGAAGCACCCATTTATTTTTATATTGTTATCGTATTGGCAAGCTTTTTTAGCAAAGGTTGCTCCTAATATTTTATTCAAAATGTTGTTTGCCAGTGCTGCTGGCAAAGATAAAGCACTAAGTAAAACAAATGAATTTAAAGATTTCATGAGCCAAGTTCTCAAGCATTGTTTTGTCACCAATGTTAATGGTTATATCAGAGAGATAAAACAATATGTAACTCCGTGGCAAGATTCAGTTCTTAAATGCAGCGTTAAAACTCAAATATGGCAGGGTACACACGATAATTGGTCTCCGGTTAGCATGGCAAAATATCTAAAAGGAAATATGTCAAATGCCTCAAGTTTACAGTTAATGAAGGACTTATCTCATTACACATGTTTGTATGCATCAGCGCCCTCAATATGCAGCCAGCTAAAAAAACCATAACAACGCAGGTAACCAAGGACGCACCAGACCCATAACGCTTGGCTTGGGGTTAAACGAAAATGGAGTTAGCTATCAGCTAAAGCCGTGGCTTATACTCAAGGTAATCCTAGTTAGGATCTCAATTCTTTAAATAGTGATAGCAACCAATGGAGGTGGTGATGTTCAAATATCGTGAAGGTTCAAAAAGTCTCGCTTGGGTTTTGGTCGTGTTTATGTCTTGCCCAGTGGCGGCGGCATCTATCAACAAAAATGATAAGCCTAATATTGTTCTAGTAGTCATGGACAACTTCGGTTACGGCGAGGTTGGCGTTTATGGTGGTGGGGTTTTGCGTGGCGCTCCAACGCCTAATATAGATAGTATTGCCTCTGAAGGGTTCCAGCTAACCAACTTTAACGTCGAAGCAGAGTGCACGCCTTCGCGCTCTGCGTTGATGACAGGCCGCTATGGTATTCGGACACGTCAGCAGCCAGAGGGACCACCTAGAGGCATTTGGTACGGTCTAACAGCATGGGAAATTACTCTGGCAGAGATGCTATCAGGTACGGGATATGCCACAGGCATGTTTGGGAAATGGCACTTGGGCGACGCCGAGGGACGCTACCCAACGGATCAGGGTTTTGATGAGTGGTATGGTATTCCCAATTCGTCAGATCAGGCGTTTTGGCCTGATAGCGATAGCTTTCAGAAAGATGCGGGGGTGGAATTTACCCGCGTTATGACATCTAAGCGAAACCAAAAACCTAAAAAACATGAAGTCTATGGCCGCGCCAAGCGCGCTACTATTGATAGAGAAATCACGGACCATGCGTTAGATTTCATTAAACGAAAAGCCAAAGCTAAACAGCCGTTTTTTGCTTATCTGCCCTATACTCAAACTCATGAACCAGTCGATGCTCACCCTGACTTTAAAGGCACAACCGGAAACGGAAGTTTTGCTGATGTGTTGGCGCAAACTGATGCTTATATAGGTGAATTATTGGCAACGATTGATCAGCTTGGGTTAAAAGATAATACGATTTTTATCTTTACATCAGACAATGGTCGCGAAGGAATAAAACGCTCCTTTGGATTTACCGGCCCTTGGCGCGGCACTATGTTCTCACCCTATGAAGGATCGCTACGCGTACCTTTTTTGATTCGTTATCCTGGTAATATTCCCCCTCGTCAAGTTTCCAATGACATTGTTCATCTCATCGATGTTTTCCCTACGCTGGCTAACTTTGTAGGTGGCGATATTCCCCAAGATAGGGTGTTAGATGGCGTTGATCAGTCTGAATTCTTGACTGGCAAGGCAGAAAAGTCCGCCAGAGAATCGGTCATTATTTATATCGGCAATGAGCTCTTTGGTGTGAAATGGCGCAACTGGAAAATGCTTCTCAAGGAAATCGATAAGAAGAGCTATGCCGTCCAAAACATGGCTTATCCCTCAATTTATAATTTAATTGTGGATCCCAAAGAGGAAGAGCCTGAAAAGTTTTATCTCGATGATACCTGGGTGGACACACCTTTGTGGCGAGTTATTGAGGAGCATCAGGCTTCGATTAATAAGGATGCTGGTGCGCCTGACAATTAGAATAAAAAAGGTAGATGGCAAAAGGCTCACTGTTAATGCGGCTCATCTGGCCAGAACCCACACCAATGGTTTGGTTATTTTTGGGATAGATAATGACGTTTGGAGATGTAAAAAAAGAAATGGGGTGATATGACAAACCCCTAAGGGTTTAACTATTAAAAACCCTTATAACCTGTTGATTTATATAATAAAAAGTTATTTGGTGGAGCCTAGCGGGATCGAACCGCTGACATCAACACTGCCAGTGTAGCGTTGTAACGCTGTAAG
>LWDU01044266.1_pt1 | contig 12731 bp, 11 predicted proteins | sample 727161 | NCBI WGS metagenome assembly LWDU01 (sample SAMN04566230, study PRJNA314399) | hydrothermal vent metagenome | isolation source: deep sea hydrothermal plume seawater | place: Mexico: Gulf of California, Guaymas Basin | collected 2004-07-11 | reverse complement strand
ATAAATCATACTGCTTGGGTTTATCTGGTTAATCCTGATGGACAGATTCATGCAGGATTCCCAACCCCACACAAGCCAAACGATATGTTAGGAGATATTGAATTATTGGTTGATAACTATTGAGCGTAACTAGGCTATCTAAATATAAATTAATCAACAAGCTCACCAATTAATGAGTTTCCACGTGCATTAGTAATCTTAATATCTACGATCTTTCCAATTAACGACTCATCGCCATAAAAGTGCGTATTACGCATATTTTCAGTTCTGCCATACAGTTTGTCATCTTTCCTTGATTTACTTTCTACTAAGACTCTTTGTATATTGCCAATCATAGATTTTGAGATAGATTCTGTAGACTCGTCAATAGCTTTTTGTACTAGCGCTAGGCGCTTTTTTTTAATGCCCATCTCTACATCATCAGGGTAACTTGATGCTGGAGTGCCTGGCCTTGAAGAATAAATAAAGCTAAATGATTTATCAAATTTAATTTCACCAATAAGATCCATTGTGTTTTTGAAATCTTCGTCATTCTCACCAGGGAAACCTATAACGAATTTCACGAAGCCTTCTAATTTTTGATTTATATTCCAAGGTAGTGTGTCCACGCTTCATTAGTGACAAAATCCTATCAGATCCGCTCTGAATAGGTAGATGTAAGTGCGAAACTAGCTCGGGAACCTCGGCATATGCATTAATCAAACTATCTGAAAACTCAACGGGGTGTGATGTTGTATAACGAACCCTATCTATTCCATCAATCTCGGCGACAATATTTATCAGAAATGCTAGGTCAGTTGTTTCACCATCATCAGTTACTCCTTGGTATGAATTTACATTTTGACCAAGCAAGTTAACTTCTCTAACACCTTGTTTTGCTAAAATTTGTATCTCATTAACAACATCATCTAATGGCCTGGACACTTCTTCACCTCTAGTGTAAGGAACAACACAGAATGTACAGTATTTGCTGCAACCTTCCATTATAGATACATAAGCAGATACACCGTTTGATTTAGGCTTAGGCAGGTAATCAAATTTCTCAATTTCAGGGAACGAAACATCAATACTTACCTGTTTTTTATTCATTGCTTCATTGAGCATGTTCGGTAGGCGATGCAATGTTTGTGGTCCAAAAATTATGTCTACGTATGGTGCACGCTGCAGTATTAACTCACCCTCTTGTGATGCAACGCAACCACCAACACCTATTATTAGGTCTGGGTTTTTTTCTTTGAATTTCTTCCAACGACCTAGTTGGTGAAAAAGTTTTTCCTGAGCCTTTTCACGAATTGAACAAGTATTTAACAGCAACACATCAGCATCTGTAGCATCTTCGGTTAATTGTAGGTCATGGGAGTGCTTCAGAACGTCACTCATTTTGTTTGAGTCATATTCGTTCATTTGACACCCAAAGGTGCGTATATAAAGTTTAGGGGACGACATTAGTTACTCAGCTTTTTGAATATGAAGTGTCTGAGTAGGGTAAGCTATTTCAGCGCCATGTTTAGCAATTATGCTTGCCACATCAAGAAGTAGTTTTCCTTTAATTTTCTTAAATTCACTTGAATCAGTTATATTACTGAAAGCATAAATTACAAAGTCCAAAGAAGATGCATTGAATACATCGAAAAACACTCTACACGGTTCATCATGATCTATCTTGTCATGGCCATTAAGCAAGCTTTCTACTTCTTTAATAATAATAGGCATTTGATCAATGTCGTCATATCTTATCCCTATAACCTCATAAATTCTTCTGTTAGTCATTCGTGAAGGAGTTTCAATAGGTATGGTGGCAAAGATTGAGTTAGGAATATAAACAGGGTTTTTAGTAAAAGTACGAATACGTGTCATACGCCAGCCAATTTTTTCAACAACACCTTCTATTCCATGATCTGTTGACCTTATCCAATCACCAGTTGAGAACGGCTTATCCATTTGTATCATAAGTCCACCAAAAATATTGGACAGCATGTCTTTTGCTGCAAAACCCATGACGATACCGCCTACACCACCGAAGGTTAGTATTGATGAAATAGAAAACCCTAAGAACTGAGCTATACCTAAAGCTATTGCGAAAATTATGAGCATCTTCATTAGTCTAGAGAATAGCCTTACAGAGTCTTTGTCTACACTAGACTCTCCCTCTACCATAAATGTTTCAACACCTGCAACAACCCTTATAAGTCCCCAGGTTATAATAAGTACTGGGGTTAGTCCGACATACTCAATAATGTTTCCAAGATAAGTTATTTGGCCTTTGAAAGCGATAATTGAAAAATAAAACCATCCAAACCATATTAAAGCTTTTAAAGGTTTATTTGCAGCCTCGACAATATAGTCATCTAATCTGTTTGCAGTTTTTTTGGTTTGCCTTCTTACCTGCTTTAGAACTAAGTTCAGAAATGAATGAATGACTATAGTAGTCCCCAAGAGAATACCTGTTAACTGGATTGGTGTTAGGTTTTGCAAAAAATCGTTCATTTTAAATATTTTATCGGATTAATCGGTTCTTTGAATTTTTTCATTTCAAAATAAAAAGGTTTGTCACTAGTAGTTGCAATAATTTGTCCTTTCTTAACCTTGTCTCCGTCAAACACTATCAGAGTTTTATTTTGAGTGTAAGAACTGTAGAATCCATAGGGATGTTTAATAATAATCATCTTACCATAACTTTTCATTATGTCGCCGCTGTAAGCGACAATACCATCTCTAATAGCCCTTACTTTTTGCCCTGGCTTAGTATTAAAGGTTAAACCTAAATGTTGTTGTTTTTTGGAGAAGTTTTTTAATACTTCTGCATCAACAGGTAGCGACCAACTACTAGTTACAGATTGTTCCCCTATAGAATCATCTTTGCTAGACTTTTCCAATTTTGTTTCTTTGATAATGTTATCCCTAGTTGTTGACTTATCAACAATTACAACTTTACTGCCTGAGCTTGAAAAACACCCAGAGATAACAACCGAAATAATAATTATTAATAATTTATTGAACATAACATATACCTAAAAAAACAATTACAATCAATGAATAACCTAAACGATCTATGTACTTTTGTAGCCACAAATCACAACTATCGCCGTACCTCTTAACTAAAAATGATACAAGATAATACCTAGCTCCTCTAGATAGTATAGACATAGCAATAAAAGGCACCACGTGCATAGACATTGCGCCAGCGGTTATGGTGAATATTTTATAAGGTACTGGACTGAATCCAGCTATTGCTATAACCCAAATCCCATAGTCATCGAACCAAACTTTAGCTCTATCTAGCATGTCTATATAGTTCATTTCTTGCAAAAATGGCAAAAAAATGTCATAAGCGTAATAACCAATATAGTATCCAACAATACCGCCCACTACTGAGCTTAAAGTGCATACAAAGGCATAATAGTAGGCCTTATTTTTGTTTTTCAAAGACATCGATGCCAATATAATATCTTGGATAGGGTAGGGCAATATAGAGGACTCAAGGAAACTTATGCCGGACAACCAATAAATTGCAAATTTACTTTTAGACCATTCTAGAGCTTTATTGTAGATAGTATGAAAGGGCTTCATTCCGTTTTATTCATTATCCTTATCAATCATTGGAAATCCCATTGACTCTCTAGAGTTGTAATATGTCTGCGCAACTTTTTGACTCATTGATCGAACTCTACGGATAAATCTAGCCCTGTCAGTTACACTTAAGGCATGACGAGCATCAAGCAAATTAAATAGATGTGAAGCCTTTATAACTTGTTCATAAGCTGGAAATGATAATTTTTCTTCGATTAAAATTTCGTTCATAGATTCTGCTTCATCAAACTGCCTGAACAAAACCTTGGTGTTAGCTATCTCAAAATTATATTTTGATTGTTCAACTTCATTTTGATGGAATACGTCTGCGTAACTAACGCCATCGACCCATATCAAGTCAAATACAGAGTCAACACCCTGTAGGTACATTGCAAGCCTCTCTAAACCATAGGTTAACTCTCCAGGTATTGGCTTACAAGGTAGCCCTCCAACTTGTTGAAAATACGTGAATTGACTCACCTCCATACCATTTAACCATACCTCCCAACCAAGTCCCCAGGCTCCAAGTGTAGGAGACTCCCAATTATCTTCTACAAAACGAACATCATGCTTTGTGAGATCAATTCCAATTACACTTAAAGACTCTAAATACAAGTCTTGAATATTCTTAGGGGAAGGTTTTAGAATAACTTGAAATTGGTAATAGTGCTGCAATCTGTTAGGATTATCTCCGTAGCGTCCATCAGTAGGTCTCCTTGAAGGCTGCACATAAGCTGCTTTCCATGGCTCTGGCCCAATAGATCTCAAAAAGGTGGCAGGGTGGAATGTCCCAGCTCCAACTTCCAAATCTAATGGCTGCAGTAATGCACAACCTTTTGAGCCCCAAAATGTTTGTAATTTTAGGATTAAGTTTTGGAATGATGCAGTTGCATCTATGTCTGATTTAGGCATAGCAAACTATGTCAGAAAATAACAAAAATTTTACCGCATAGATTACTCCACTTAGCATTTAATTAATATTAATCTAAATTAGGTCCTAGCAGTTTTTCTGCTTGATCTATTGATATAGCCTTTCTTTTTGCATAATCTTCTACCTGCTCTTGACTAATTTTAGCAACGCCAAAATATCTTGAGTCTGGGTTAGCAAAATACCACCCACTAACAGAAGCTGTTGGAAGCATTGCGTAAGAACTGGTCAAAGTCATTCCAGTATTTTTTTCAACGTCCGGCATGACGGGTATCCTGGGGCAGGGCGTATGCCTGTGTAGTTTTCTTTGACTAGATCGTCATTGTTAAATATTTCATTACTATAACCCCACAATTCAGTACGCAATTTGTAATGCATCATTTCTGCAAACGCTTCAGCAAGCCTATCCGCTACAGCTTTAACCATAATTGAATTATAGTCATCGTAGTCATCTTCGTAGGTATTCACGAGTGGCTCTATATCGATTCCAGCAGTAACTGCGAAGGCACCAATATAATCACATATACCACTATCTTTTGGGGCAATAAAGTCACTTAGACAGTAGTTTGGTGTGTTACCTTTTTTATCGAGTTGTTGGCGAAGATGGTTAAGTGTTATGATTAATTCACCATTATCATCATAAACCTCGATATCTTCATTGGTACTATTTGCTGGAAAAATACCAACCACAGCGTTCGCCTTTAATAACTTTTCATTTATAACTTTGTTGAACATTGCCTTGGCATCATCAAAAAGTTGAGATGCTGCCTCACCAACTATGTTGTCAGTTAGAATGTCAGGAAACTTGCCGGCCAATTCCCATGTACGGAAAAATGGCACCCAATCAATGAACTTATATATCTCTTTGAGGTCGTAACCTGTAAATATATGAACTCCTAAATGTTTCGGTTTAAATATCGAGTCAAAGTCAAGTTTAGGTTTGTTTTTTCTAGCTTTATCGAGCGACAATAGCCTACTTTTGCCTTTATTTGCACGCCTTTGTCTAACCTTATGGTATTCCTCTTTGGTTTCCTCAAAAAGTTTAGGTTTAAGGGTATCTGAAAGAAGGCTTGATGCCACCCCTACGGCTTTTGATGCATCCTGCACATAGAACACCCCATTGTTATACTCAGGCTCGATTTTGACTGCAGTGTGCGCTTTAGATGTAGTTGCGCCACCAATCATAAGGGGCAATTCAAAACCTTGCCGTGTCATTTCTTTAGCCACAAAGACCATCTCATCTAGTGAAGGTGTTATGAGACCTGACAGACCAATAATATCCACATTCTCCTTTATTGCAGTCTCAAATATAGTTTCAGCAGGCACCATTACACCTAAATCTATAATTTCATAGTTATTACAGGACAACACAACACCAACAATGTTTTTACCTATATCGTGTACATCGCCCTTAACGGTAGCCATCAGTATTTTTCCTTGTGTATAGCTTTCACAGTCAACCTTTTCAGCCTCCAGGAAAGGGTTTAGATAAGCCACAGACTTTTTCATCACTCTGGCAGATTTGACTACTTGAGGCAAAAACATTTTGCCTGCACCAAACAGGTCTCCAACAACATTCATGCCGTCCATGAGTGGACCCTCTATTACGAAAATAGGGCGACCTAGCTTATCTAAGGCTTCCTGAGTGTCCTCATCAATAAACTGGGTGATACCCTTAACTAATGAATGTTGCAGTCTCTTTTCAACACTCCAGGTACGCCATTCAAGGTCCTTAGGATTCTCTTTGTGTCCTCCAAACTCAGAAAACTTTCCAGCAATATCAACCAGACGCTCACCCGCACCATTGTCAGTATTTAGTACAACGTCTTCTACAGATTTTTTAAGTTCTGGCTCAATGTCGTCATAGACAACCAATTGACCAGCATTAACTATACCCATTGTCATTCCAGCCTTTACAGCGTTGTATAAGAAAACTGAGTGTATAGCCTCACGGACATGGTTGTTGCCTCTGAACGAGAAGGATACATTTGAGACTCCACCTGAAACTTTTGCAAAAGGAAGGTTGTTAGTGATTTCTTGAGTTGCCTCTATGAAATCTAAACCATAGCTGTTGTGCTCTTCTATGCCGGTTGCTATTGCAAAAATATTTGGATCAAATATTATATCCTCTGCAGGAAAGTTAACCTCATCAACCAATATATTGTAGGCATCAGTACAAATTTCAACTTTTCTTTGTTTATTGTCAGCCTGACCTTGCTCATCGAAGGCCATAACAATTACAGCTGCTCCGTAGCGCTTGCAAAGTTTTGCGGTTTTAATGAAGTTATCTTTTCCTTCTTTAAGGGAAATCGAGTTAACAATAGGCTTTCCTTGAGAACACTTAAGTCCAGCCTCTATGATATTCCACTTAGAAGAGTCAACCATAAGTGGCACTTTAGATATGTCTGGTTCAGATGCAATAAGGTTTATAAAACGCACCATTGCGGCCTCACCGTCAAGCATCCCTTCGTCCATATTAATGTCTACAACTTGTGCTCCCTCTTCGACCTGAGTGCGACATATATCTAATGCCTCTTCATATTCTTCGTTCAGTATTAAGCGTTTGAATTTGGCTGAACCTGTAACATTTGCACGCTCACCAACATTGAGAAACAATGATTCCTCTCCAATGTTAAGAGCCTCAAGTCCTGATAGTCGACATTCTGGTTTAATTTTTGGAATCTTTCTTGGTTCAAATCCATCAATACTGTCAGCAATTGCTTTAATGTGTTCAGGAGTAGATCCACAACAACCACCAAGGATATTTACTAACCCCGATTTAGCCCACTCACTAACCTGAACACTCATAGTTAATGGGTCAAGGTCATACTCGCCAAACTCATTTGGCAGACCAGCGTTAGGGTGGGCGGAAACGAAGGTGTCAGCCACTCGGGACATTTCAGCAACATATTGTCTAAGAAGATCTGGGCCTAAGGCACAGTTAAGTCCAATAGAGATTGGTTCTGCATGTCGTAATGAATTATAAAATGCTTCTGTCATTTGACCTGACAGGGTGCGACCTGACGCATCAGTTATGGTGCCTGATATCATGATTGGAAGCTCTATACCATCATCTTCGAATACCTGCTGAACTGCAAAAATAGCTGCCTTAGCATTTAGAGTGTCAAATATAGTTTCAATAAGAATAATGTCAGCTCCACCCTCTATAAGTCCACGAGTTGATTCAATATAAACACCAACAAGTTCATCAAAGGTTACATTTCTAAAACCTGGATCATTGACATCTGGAGATAGTGAACATGTCCTTGAGGTTGGGCCAATAACACCGGCTACAAATCGTGGTTTATTGTTAGTAGAAAATTCTTCACAAACCTTCTTAGCTATGCTTGCACTAGCAACATTCATCTCATAGGCATACTCTTCCATGCCATAATCTGACATAGATGTTCTAGTTGCATTAAAGGTATTGGTTTCAACTATATCTGCACCAACCTCAAGGTAAGATCGGTGGATGTTCTGAATAATATCTGGCTGCGTAAGTGAAAGTAAGTCGTTGTTCCCTTGAACTAGTATATGCCAATCCTTGAAACGATCCGAGCGATAATCTTCCTCACTCAGCTTGTGCTTTTGTATCATGGTGCCCATGGCACCATCAAGAACTAATATTCTTTTCTTTAATTGCTCTTTCAGTAGCATTATTTAGATATTGAGTAGCTTACTCATCTACATATAAAAAATTAGTATTTATATGACTCTGTTTTGAATGGGCCTTCCTTAGGGACATTTATATAGTCTGCCTGAGAATCTGTCATTTGTGTTAGAACCCCACCGAAGCCTCCTACCATTCCTGCAGCAACCTCCTCATCCAGCTTCTTCGGCAACACCTTGACTGTTATGTGTGAAGCTTTTGTATCTTCAGGAAGGTCGGCAAATTTTTCATCAAAAAGATGTATCTGTGCTAATACCTGGTTGGCAAAAGAGCCATCCATGATACGTGAAGGGTGCCCTGTTGCATTTCCAAGGTTAACTAATCTACCTTCTGAAAGAAGTATTAGGTAGTCACTGTTATCGTTACTTCTAAATATACGGTGTACTTGTGGTTTGACCTCGTCCCATTTCCAGTTCTCGCGCATAAATTGAGTGTCAATTTCATTATCAAAGTGACCAATATTGCATACCACAGAGCCTTGCTTTAAAGTCTTAAGCATAGCACTATCGCAAACATTAATGTTCCCAGTTGTTGTGACTATAAGGTCGGTAGTTGAAAGTAAATCTGCATTAATTCCATTTACAGAGCCAGTATTAACTCCACCATTGTATGGAGAAACTACTTCGAAACCATCCATACATGCCTGCATAGCACAGATAGGGTCTATTTCACTGATTTTTACAATCATGCCTTCCTGTCTAAGTGACTGTGCCGAACCCTTTCCTACATCTCCATAGCCAATGACTAAGGCTTTCTTACCAGACATAAGCATATCAGTGCCACGCTTTATAGCGTCATTTAGAGAGTGTCTACAGCCATACTTGTTGTCATTTTTTGATTTAGTAACTGAATCATTTACGTTAATGGCTGGAACTTTAAGTGATCCTTCTTCCATCATCTCTAGGAGTCTATGAACACCAGTTGTTGTCTCTTCGCTTATGCCATGAATATCTTTCAGCATAGATGGGTATTTTTCGTGCAACATTTGGGTTAAATCGCCACCATCATCAAGTACCATGTTTGCATCCCACGGTTCGCCATCCTTTAATATTGTTTGCTCAATACACCAAAGGAACTCCTCCTCTGTTTCACCTTTCCAAGCAAAGGTTGGAATATCAGCAGCAACCATTGCTGCCGCAGCATGGTCCTGAGTAGAAAATATATTACAACTAGACCAGCGAACTTCAGCTCCAAGATCAACAAGAGTTTCCATTAGGACTGCTGTTTGAATTGTCATATGAATGCAGCCAAGGATCTTTGCTCCGGCTAGGGGTTGCTCACCAACATATCTTGAGCGCAATGCCATTAGTGCAGGCATCTCGGATTCGGCTAGCTCTACTTCTTTGCGGCCATAGTCAGCCAGACCTAAGTCAGCTACTTTATAGTCATTATTGTTTAATGTTTGATTGCTCATTTTTATCTCCATTAAGTGGGTATACAAATGAGCGTCGTTATTAATGCCAAGCCTGATTGAAAGTAACTCTCAATGCAACGCTCCTTGGCGAAGATGTAATTATACCAACGATTCGTTATCTTAGTAAGTGCGCTCGGTCAGTTTTTTCCCAGCTGATGTCGTCTTCGGTTCTACCGAAGTGCCCATAACTAGCAGTTTTTTGATAAATCGGCCTCAAAAGGTCTAGCATAGAGATTAAACCTTTAGGATGAAGATCAAAGTGCTCTCGTATTAGTTTTTCAATTCTAGCATTGCTAATTGACCCAGTGCCGAACGTGTTAACACTGATTGATGTTGGTTCTGCTACACCGATAGCATAGGACACTTGGATCTCGCACTTCTCGGCTAAACCTGCAGCTACTATATTTTTTGCAACGTAGCGCGTAGCATAAGCTGCCGATCTATCAACTTTAGAAGGGTCCTTGCCAGAGAATGCACCTCCACCATGACGAGCCATTCCGCCATAAGTATCAACAATAATCTTACGACCAGTAAGACCAGCATCACCCACAGGGCCTCCAATCACAAAATGACCAGTTGGATTTATATGGTATTTGGTAGTATTATTTAGCCATTCATTTGGTAGTATTGGTTTGATTACCTCTTCCATTTCCTCATCGTGCTGTGTGGACAATACTACAGCATCAATGCCTACAATTTTATATCCATCATAATGAAAAGAGACTTGAGATTTTGCGTCTGGTCGTAACCAAGGCAGAGTTTTATTTTTCATTAACTCTGCCTGTCGTTTTACCAATCTGTGTGCATAAATTATCGGAGCAGGCATTAATACATCAGTTTCATTGTCTGCATAACCAAACATTAATCCCTGGTCACCTGCACCTTGTTCATGGTCTTGAAATTCATCAACCCCCAGGGCAATATCTTGAGATTGTTTGCCAAGTAAGTTTGTGATGCCACAATTATTGCCATTGAAGCCGTAATCATCCTGGTCGTAACCAATACCAATAATGGTGTTTCTAACTACAGCGTCATAATCTATGATTGCTCCTGTAGTAATTTCACCTGCAAGCACAACGTGGTTATGTGAATTTTTATCTTGAGACAATGCTGCATCTAGAATGGCATCAGAAATTTGGTCACAGACCTTGTCTGGGTGTCCTGCAGAAACAGATTCGGAAGTGAATATCATTTTATAACTCCTATATAAAAAAACCCTTTTAAGTCAGATTCTTATAGTAGAAATCATTCTTTAGCTTGTTTTAGTTGCTCATGCAACTGCGCTAGCAATCGGGCAAATCAGCGCGAAATTGTATTATACCATAGCTACTTTATTCTAGGCTAATCTTGATAGCTGCAGCGCTTACGTATGGGGCAGTCATAAAACTAATAACTAAAATTGCTGCTAAAAAATACAACTGTCCAGTAATATCTATGCCAAATTGTGATTGAGATACAGCGCTAGACGCGAATATTAGAATTGGTATGTACAGAGGCAGAACAAGTAAAGATAACAACATTCCAGTATTTTTTATACTAACAATTAAGGATGCACCTATTGAGCCTATCAAGCTAAGGCTTGGTGTTGCAAGCAAAAGTGTTGTCATTAGTACTAATGTAGCTTTACTATCTAGGAACAAAAAAACTCCCAAAAGTGGGGACAGTAAAATAATAGGAATTCCTGTTAGAATCCAGTGTGAAATAATTTTTGATAAAATTAATAAGGGTAAAGAGTGATGAGAAATTGCCATCTGCTCCAGCACTCCATTTTCGAAGTCGTTATGAAATATAGTGTTTAGAGATAGTAATACTGACAACATAGATGCAACCCAAATAATTCCTGCAGCTATTTGTGATAATGTGGATGACTCTGGGCTTATTGCTAGAGGGAATAGGGAAACAGATATTACAAAGAACAGTAGTGGGTTCATTACACTAGACGGATTGCGAATTGCTATACGCAGGTCGCGTTTTAGAGTTTGCGTGTAGATATTCATAATGCCAACACCATTTGGTTATCTAGCGTAGAGTCTTGGTGAGTTGTGAATAAACATATACCTCCAGCGTCACAATGCTCCTTGATTAGTTTCTCTACTATTCGAATACCTTCATTATCTAAAGCTGTGAATGGCTCATCTAATAGCCAAACCTTTGCATTAGATATAAAAAGACCCGCAAGAATTACACGACGCTTTTGTCCAGCAGATAGCTTAGAGCAATATTCATCCTTGTACCCTTGTAATCCAATTTTGACTAGAGACTCTGTGAGTATTTTCCTACCTACGGTATCTTTAAGGGACATTAAGAATTCAAGATTTTCAATAACGCTAAGTTCAGAACTTAGCGCTTGAGAGTGACCTAAATAAAAAACATGTTGCTGATATTCATACGAATTAACGTTAAAATCGTTTAAATATACAGTACCATTTTCTGAGGCATTAAGGCCAGCAAGTATTTTTAGTAGTGATGTTTTACCACTTCCGTTTGGGCCGGTAATGCGTAAAATATTGGATGAACTAACTTCGAAGGATAGGTCGCTAAATAATTGGTTATAGCCACGCTGGCAACATAAATCTTTAACGATTAATTTAGACATACGGTCATTTTAGAGGATAAATATGATTAATAACAATAAAACTAATTCATCAGAGCAACAATTAGCAGACATAGCTAAAGAGTTTGTTAAACAGAATAAATCTAGAAATCGTTGGCGTTTATTTTTTATATTAATATTCATTGGGTATTTTGGATTTATTTCCTTTTTAGGGATCGATGAATCAGGGCTGTTGGATGATGTTCTAAAGAAAGATTCCCCTTTTGCAGCTGAAGTTATTCTGAATGGAACAATTCAGACTGAAGGTGAAATAAACGCTGATGATGCTTTGGAATTACTTCAACAGGCTTTTGAGGCAGAAAACTCAAAAGCAGTTATTTTAAGGTTAAATTCACCCGGAGGATCTCCGGTACAGTCAAGCCAAATTTACAGTGGAATTTTGCGACTTAAAAAGCAATATAATAAAAAACTATACGTAGTCATTGATGATATTTGTGCATCCGGATGCTACTATATTGCCGCATCCGCAGATAAGATTTATGCAGACAAGTCTTCAATAGTTGGAAGTATTGGCGTAGTAATGTCAAGTTTTGGG
>LWDU01037750.1_pt1 | contig 12732 bp, 12 predicted proteins | sample 727161 | NCBI WGS metagenome assembly LWDU01 (sample SAMN04566230, study PRJNA314399) | hydrothermal vent metagenome | isolation source: deep sea hydrothermal plume seawater | place: Mexico: Gulf of California, Guaymas Basin | collected 2004-07-11 | reverse complement strand
GCCCTCGCCGATGGTGTAGGAGTCGCCGAGCGCGAGGTAGCGGGGAGCGTCCGGGGAGACGGTCATGCAGCCGGAGAGTAGGAGGCAGAGGAAGAGCGCCCGGATCACGCGACCGCGTCCAGAATGGCCCGCGCGATCTCGGGTTTCGGAGCCGTCGCCACGTCGATGCGCTGGCCGTCCCGGCCGATCAGCGTCACGCGGTTGGTGCCGGTGCCGAAGCCGGATCCCGCCTCGCCCTGGACGTTGAGGACCACCCAGTCCAGGTTCTTCCGTTCCAGCTTGCCGCGGGCGTTGGCCTCGCCATCGTGCGTCTCCAGCGCGAACCCGACGAGCGTCTGGCCCTCGCGCTTCTGCTGGCCGAGCGTCGCGAGAACGTCGGGCGTGCGGCGGAGGGTGAGCGTGAGGTCGTCGCCGTCTTTTTTGAGCTTGCGGTCGCTGGCGTCAGCGGGGGCGTAGTCCGAAACGGCCGCGGCGGCGATCACGAGGTCCGCGTCGGCGTGGGCGAGGGCGGCCTGGAGGAGGTCGTCGGCGGAGGTGATGTCCACGCGGTTCACGCCGGGCGGCGTCGGCAGCGAGACGGGGCCGGCGAGGAGGGTGACCTCGGCGCCGCGACGGGCCGCCTCGCGGGCGATCTCGAAGCCCATCGTGCCAGTGGAGCCGTTGGAGAGGAAGCGGACCGGGTCGATGGCCTCGCGCGTGGGGCCGGCGGTCACGAGGACGCGCGTTCCCGCGAGAGACGCCTCGGAGGGGCGGTCCGTCTCGCCGGGCGCGTTCGCCAGCCAGGGGCCGAGGGCGCCGACGATCGCGTCCGGCTCCGGCATCCGCCCGTCGCCGACGAGTCCGCTCGCCAGCTCGCCGCTGGCGGGGGAGAGGACCGTGATGCCGTCCGCCTCCAGCGTGCGCACGTTGCGCTGCGTCGCGGGGTGGTGCCACATGTCGTGGTCCATCGCCGGGGCGACGAGGACGGGGCATCGCGCGGAGAGCGNNNGTGAGCATGGAGTCGCAGTGGCCGCCCGCCAGCTTGGCGAGGGTTTGCGCGGTGCACGGCGCGATCACGAGGCCGTCTGCCCACAGCCCGAGCTCCACGTGCTGGGTCCACAGCGCGGCATCGGCGCCCGGGCCCGCCTCCGGCCACAGGCCCACGAGCGCCTCGCGCCGGGCCAGCGTCCCGAGCGTGAGCGGCGCGATGAACCGCGTGGCAGCGGGCGTGAGGATGGGCTGGACCTCCGCGCCGGTTTTGACCAGCTGGCGGATGAGGTCGGCGGCTTTGTACGCGGCGATGGAGCCGGTGACGCCGAGGACGAGGTGCTTTCCGGAGAGCGACATGGCGTACAGATACGACCGCGCCGCCCACTTCGCAGAAACGGGCGGCGCGGAGCAGACGGAGCAGCGGGCTTAGAAGCCCTCGCTGCCGGTCGTGGTCGGGTTGCGGAAGTAGAGCTGGCCGTCTTCCAGTTCGTCCACGGCCACATCCGGGGACTTCGGCTTGCGCTCGTACTCCAGCGAGATGCGGAGCTGGTCCTCGTTGGAGCGGAGCTCCTCGGCGGGGTCCAGGGAGAGGTCCTCGAAGTACGAGAGCTTCTGCTCCAGCTCGGCCTTGGTCTTGGACGCGATCTGGCGCGCGCGCTTCGAGAGCACGACGACGGACTCGTAGAGGTTGCCCGTCTCGTCGGCGAGCGCGTTGGTATCGAGGGTGCGGATCGGCATAAGATCGGCTGGGTCGGAACGGGAGAAACTAGTCGTGAACGGCGCGAGGGGATAAGGCTTGCGGGTGAAAACGCTACGCCGGGCGCTCCCGCGCGAGGAAAGCGCGAACGGCCGCGATGGTTTCGCCCACGGCCGTCTCCAGGTCGTCGTTGACCACGACCTGGTCGAACCGGTCGGCGTGGTCCATCTCCATCTCGGCGCGGTCCAGGCGGACCTGGATGCGGTCGTCCGCTTCGGTCCCCCGCTGGCGGAGGCGGTCCGCCAGCGCGCCGAGGCTGGGCGGCGCGATGAACAGCGTCAGCGCGTCCTCGCCGAAGAGCCGCTTCACGTTGAGCGCCCCTTTCACGTCGATATCCAGCACGATGCCGCCGCCGCCCTCCGCGGCGTCGATCGCGGCCTGCTCCAGTTGCTCGCGGAGCGTGCCGTAGTAGCGGCCGGGGTAGACCTCCTCGTACTCCACCAGCCCGTCTTCCTCGATAAGAGACTGGAACGCCTCGGGCTGGAGGAAGAAGTAGTCCACGCCGTTGCGCTCGCCCTCGCGCGGGGGGCGCGTGGTGGCGGAGACGGAGAACCGGAGGCCGGGGACCTCGGCCATGAGGCGCCGTGCGATGGTCGTCTTGCCGGCGCCGCTCGGAGCGGTGAGGACGATGAGGTTCATCGAATGCAGAATGCGGACGTCAGGATGCAGAAAGGGAGGTAGCCTCGGAGCGAGGGGCGTACGGCCGGCGGTGGGGTTCTACCCCCCTTGCCACGGCGCGTTCGCCGTTCCGTGCTCAGACGACGTTCGCGATCTGCTCGCGGATCTTCTCCAGCGCCTCCTTCATCCCGACCGCGTGCTCGGCGAGGGCGGGGTCGTTGGCTTTGCTCGCGATGGTGTTGGCCTCGCGGTTCATCTCCTGCGAGATGAAGTTGAGCCGCCGCCCCACCGGCTCGTTCGCGCCGAGCGCCTCGCGGAACTGCGCGACGTGGGAGCGGAGGCGGACGGTCTCCTCGGTCACGTCCAGTTTGTCCGCCAGCAGGGCGATCTCCGTTTCCAGGCGGGCGCGGTCCAGGCGGTCGTCGCCGAGGAGGTCGTCCAGCTTGAGCGCCAGCCGCTGGCGGTGCTCCTCCACGCGCTGCGGGGCGCGGGCCTCCACCTCGGCGGTGTGGCGCTCGAGGTCGTCCGCGTGCTGCGAGAGGGCGGAGTGGAGGGCGTCGCCTTCGGCGAGGCGCATGGCGTCCAGATGGCCGATCGCTTCCGTGAGAGCGGCGCGGGCGGCGTCCCAGGCCTCGGCCTCTTCCACCTCCGCGTCGGCGGGGGCCGGGCGGAGGACCTCGGGAAAGCGGAGGACGTCCGCGAGCGTGACGGTCTCGGCGCCGAGACCGGCGGCCTGGGCGGCCTCGCGGAGCGCCTGCCCCACCCGTTCGGCGGCGCGCACGTTGACCGCCAGCCCGGACTCGGGCGCGTCGCGGTCCAGCGAGATGGAGACCGTGGCGTTGCCTCGCGCGATGGCGTCCTTGACCAGCGCGGTCACGTCGGCCTCGTGGGGGTTGAGCACGCGCGGGGCGCGGACGTTGACCTCGGCGAAGCGGCCGTTGACGGTGCGGACCTCCACCGTCGCGGTGGTCGCGCCGGACTGGGCGGTGCCGCGGCCGAAGCCGGTCATGCTGCGGAGGGTGGACATGGCACGAGGCGGCAGGGAGAAAACAAAACGACGCTGGCAGCGGGGGCCACCAGCGTCGGGAAGCGGAGAGAGAGGGATTCGAACCCTCGGTACCGGAAACCGGCACACGCGCTTTCCAGGCGCGCCCCTTCAGCCACTCGGGCACCTCTCCGGGTTGGAAGCGCTAAGGTAAAAGCGAGACGAGTGAAGGGTCTCGAAATACCGCGCCCCGCTGGCGGTTCGCCTCGGCGAGCGCTGCCGCCAGCGGGACGGGCGCGATCAGCCGGCCTGGACGGCCGCTTCCACCTCGTCCAGCGCCTTCGGGATACCCGGGCCGAGGACGCGGTGGCCGGTCTCGGTGATGAGCACGTCGTCTTCCAGGCGCACGCCTCCAAAGCCGACCCACCGCTCGGCCTCGTCGTAGTCCACGAGCTCCGCGAAGCGGCCCTCGTCCTTCCACTGCGCGATAAGGGCGGCGTTGAAGTAGATGCCGGGCTCCACGGTCATCACGTGGCCGGGACGGAGCGCCCGCGCGAAGCGGAGGTACTGCGTGCCGAACTGCGTGGAGCGCGTGGCCTCGTCCGCGTAGCCGACGCGGTCCTCGCCGAGCCCTTCCATGTCGTGCACGTCCAGGCCCATCGCGTGGCCCAGGCCGTGGGTGAAGAACAGCGCGTGCGCGCCGGCCTCCACGATGGCGTCCGCGTCGCCGCGCATCAGCCCGATCTCCACCAGGCCCTCGGCGATGGTGCGAGAGGCGAGGTCGTGGACCTCGCGGAAGGACACGCCGGGCGCGCACGCCTCGATGCACGCCATCTGCGCCTTCAGCACGAGTCCGGTGATGGCGCGCTGGCGGTCCGTGAACGTGCCGCCGACGGGCGAGACGCGCGTGATGTCTGAGCAGTAGCGCGTCTCCGGGGCCGTCGCGCCGGCGTCGTGGAGGAGGAGGTCGCCTTCGCGGAGGACGTACGGGCTGGCGTGGTGGTGGGGCACCTCGCCGCGCGTGGTGAGGATGATGGGGAAGGACGGGAACGAGCCGTGCGCGAGGGCGACGGCCTCCATCTGAGCGGCCACCTCGTACTCCGTCCGCCCCGGCTGCGCGAGCCGCATCGCCGTCGCGTGCATCTCCGCCGCGATCTGCATCGCGACCTCGATCTCTGCGACCTCCTCGTCGGTCTTGATGAGGCGCTGCGCGATGACGGCGTCGATCAGCGCCTCCGAGGGCGCCACGTCCCCCGGGCCGACGCCGAGGAGGGAGCCCAGCAGGATCTTCTGATCGCCGCGGTACGGCGGCAGCACGTGCACCTCGCGGCCCGACTGGCGGGCGCGCTCGACGGCCTCCGCCAGCGCCTCGGGCGGGGCGGTGCTCTGGATGGAGGCGCTGTCCGCGCGCTCCCGCACCGAGGGCACGTCGCCGTCCCACACGCGGTCCTCCATCGTGGCCTCGCGGCCGTAGAGCGTGGCCTCGCCGGAGTCCGCGTCTAGCGTGAGCGCGAAGCCGGGCGCGTCCAGGCCGGTGTAGTAGAGGAACGAGCCGTCCTGCCGGAAGGGGTAGTGGTTCGCCGGGTAGTTCATCGGCGCCGGCGCGTTGCCGAGCAGGACGATGAGGCCGGAGAGCTGGTCCGCGAGGGCGGCGCGGCGGGAGGCGAAGGTGGAGGGCGAGAGCATGGGCGCGAGAGGAGGGGATCGGAAGGTAGAATGCCAGGCACGCGCATCGCCTGCAGCGGAGTCGGCGTGAGGACCGCGCGCGCTCATCGCCTCCGCCAGCGGACGGCCGGAACGAACACCGCCCCCGGCGCACGAAGCACCGGGGGCGGGGAAACGAGGCGCGAGGTGGGCTACCAGGCGGGCTGGCCGCCCTTGGCCTTGAGCGTCGCGCCGGCGGTGCCGGGCTCCCACAGACCGACCCACACGAGGTAGCGGCCGCTCTTGGCCTGCGCGATGGTCACGGCCGGGTTGCTGCCATTGGCGTCGTCGGAGCAGTGGAACCGCCCGTCGGGGTCGGACACGACGATCGTTGCGTCCTCACCGGACACGGCGTAGATGGAGAGGGCGCCGCTGCCGCTCCACATCACCGCGCCGTTGGGCGCCGTGTTGGTGATGTAGCCGGAGCAGCCACTGCCCTGGACGGCCACGCGGTCGTTGCCGCCTGCCTGGATAGAGACTTCGGCGAGATCGCCGGCCACGTCCAGCGTGGCGCGCGGCGAGGCGTTGCGGTCAGGCTGGGCCTGGGCGACGCTGACCGAGAAGAGGAGCGTCGCGAGGGCCGAGAGTCGGAGAAAGGTCGTCATAGCCTCCGGGGGAAGGGGTGGGCGGAGTGACCGTGCAAACGCCGCGCCGCCCACGGATGTTGCCGTGCGGCGCGGCGTTACGCGCGGTTTACGCGCACGATCACTCGGCGCCGTCCAGCGCGCCCTCGCGCACGCGCAGGACGGACTCGACGGGCGTGTCCAGCGCGCGGAAGGTGCCGACCCAGATCGTGTACACGCCGTCGCCTCCGCCGGACACCTCGATGCCGGGGTCGGTGCCCTCGTGGTCGTCCGAGCAGAACCAGCGCCCGTCCGGCGTCTGGACCACCATCGTGAGGTCTGCGCCCTCCACGATCGCCGGGCTGGCGGTGAAGGCGAGCGTGGCCGCTCCGCTCTCGACCGTCGCCGAGGGCTCCGCAGAGAGGAAGCCGGTGCAGCCGAGGCCCTCGACCGGGTTGGACTCCTCGCCGCCGGCGAAGACCTGGCCTTCGGCTTCGCCCTCGGAGAGGGAAAGGGCCGTCTGCGCATCACCGCCGAGGAGGCTGCCGGAGTACGAGCCCTCCGCGTAACTGCGGCCGACCTCCTCGAAGGGGCCGGGGCTGAACTCGTCCAGGGGCTCCGGGAGCACGTCGGCGATCTCGCCACGCGTCGCGGTGAACACGGCGCCGGCCGAATCCAACTGGCCGTACGTCCCGATCCAGACCGTCACCTCGCCCAGGGCGTCCACTTCGATGGCAGGATCGCGGCCGGAGGCGTCGTCTGAGCAAAACCACTGGCCCTCGGCGTCGCGGGCGACCATCACGAGGTCGTCCTCCCCGGAAGCGAGGAGGGTGACGGGGCCACCGCCTTCAGCGGTGAGCGTGAGGGTGGGCGCGGCGGTGAGGTAGCCGTTGCAGGACATCCCGGAGAGCGGGTTGCCGATCCCCATGCCGAGCGTCAGCACCGCGTCCGTCATCTCGTCGTTCGCGCCGAGCGCCAGCTCTAGGCCGCGCGCGTCGAGGTCGAGCGAGACGTACTCCGCCTCGTAGAAGTAGGTGCGGGGGGCGGGGGGCGCTGGCGGGGGCGGAGCAGGGGGGGCGGGGGACGGGGCCTCTGCTGTGAGGGTCAGCGTGCCCTCGGGCGCGTTGCCGCGCGCGTACCCGCGAAACGTGCCGACCCAGACGGTCTGCTCGCCCTCGCCCTGCACCTCCACGGCGGGGTCCGTGCTGCCGAAGGCGCCGCCGTCGTCGTTGCAGAGCCAGCCGCCGCCGCGCGTGCGGACCGCCAGCGTGAGGTCCGAGCCGGACGAGGCGGTGATGGTGTACGGCGTGGGACCGCTGGCGCGAGCGCTGGGCTCAGCGGAGTAGAATCCGGTGCAGTAGGGCGGCATCCCGAGCGCTTCGGCCGGGTGCATCCCGCCGGGCGTGACCTCCATCGAGGCGTCCTCGTCGCCGCTGAAGCTCAGGGCCGGAGCGCTGGCGGCGTCACCGGGCGAGAGCGGCGGAGGCGGTGGGCCGGCGTAGAGCGTGGCGGCGGGGTCCGTGTCCACAGAGCTGGAGAACGTGCCGACCCAGACGGCGTAGCGGCCGGCGGTGGGCTGCTCCAGCAGGAGCGCGGGCTGGACGCCGTCGGCGTCGTCGATGCACTGCGTGTTGCCGTCCGGGCCGATGACGGTCATCGTGGCATCGGCAGCGGAGCGGACCCAGAGGCGGAGCGGGCTCGCGCCGCTCCATTCCACGACGGCGTCGGGAGCACCGGGTGTGAGGTAGCCGGGGCACTCCGCGTCCGGGTGCCGCGTGGTGGGGTCGAGCGTGAGATCGAGCGCGTCCGTCGCGGACGATCCGACCTGGAGTGTGCCCTGGCGCGGAGCGGCGTCTGCGTCCAGCGTTTGCGCGGCGACTGGCGCCGCCAGCAGGGCGAGGGCGAAGGGGAGGAACAGGCGGGACATGAGAGGGGAGGGGTGACGCGCGAAGGTAGGCCGCAGAACGCAGCACGGGGCGCCCCGCAGTGGAGCGCCCCGCGCGAGGGGGAGGCTGGGGAGCCGGTTCAGGCGGTCTGAACCGAGGCCCCGTCGCCGGAGTGGGTGCCCTGGGCCTGGCCGTTCGCGGGCGCCGCGCTGGCGGGGTCCACGAAGCGGAGCCAGCCGTGGGAGTCGGTGCCGCGGTGGAGGACGTCGAAGAAGGCTTCCTGCAACTCGGTCGTGATCGGCCCGCGGCGGCCCTCGCCGATGACGTGGTGGTCCACGGAGCGGATCGGGGTCACCTCGGCGGCGGTGCCGGTGAAGAACACCTCGTCCGCGATGTAGAGCGCCTCGCGCGGCATCGGCGTCTCCTGGACCTCGTAGCCGCGCTCCTTCGCGAGCGTGATGATGCTGTCTCGCGTGATCCCCGGGAGGATGGAGAAGGCGGCCGGTGGCGTGTAGATCACCCCGTCGCGGATGATGAAGAGGTTCTCGCCGGAGCCCTCGGAGAGGTAGCCGCTCGTGGTCAGCGCGATGCCTTCGACGAACCCGTTCTTGATGGCGTCCATCTTGATGAGCGAGCTGCCGATGTAGTTGCCGCCAGCCTTCGCCATCGTCGGGATGGTGTTGGGCGCAGGGCGGTTCCACGAGGCCACCTGCACGTCCACGCCGCTCTCCAGCGCCTCCTCGCCGAGGTACTGCCCCCACTCCCAGACCGCGATGATGGTCTTGACGGGGTTGTTGAGCGGGTTGACCCCCATCGGGCCGTGGTCGCGGAAGGTCAGCGGCCGGATGTAGCACGCCTCCAGCCCGCTGTCCGCGATGGTCTCCATGACGCCGTCGCAGAGCTCATCGAGCGAGTGGGGGATCTCCATCCGGTGGATCTTGGCGGAGTCCACCAGCCGGCGCATGTGCTCGCGGAGACGGCGGAGCCGCGATCGGTCTTGTAGCACCGGATGCCCTCGAAGACGGACGAGCCGTAGTGGAGGGCGTGGGAGAGGACGTGGACGGTGGCGTTCTCGTAGTCCACGAGTTCGCCGTCGATCCAGATGCGGGGGTGCTCCATTGGGGAAAGGGCTGGGGTTCTGAAGAGAACGGGACCCGCTCGGGCGGGCCGGCGGGTGAGGACCGGTCCGGCCGGGCGGGATGCGCTGCAAAGATAGCAGGTCCGGAAGCGCTTCCGGCGTGTGCGCTGTCGCTTTCGCAGGCTTTCCGAACCCGCCGCACCTGGGCGCACGCCCCGCTGGCGGTCCGGCTCGGCGAGGGTTACCGCCAGCGGACCGACCAGACCTCGCGCCCGTCCGAGCGAAGCCAGACCGCGCCGGACTCCGCGGTGGAGAGGAGGGTGGCGCCCGCGCCGCGCCACCGCGCGAGCGGCTCCTCGTTCGGCAGGCCGTAGCGGTTGCGCCGCGCGACCGAGACCACGGCCCACTCCGTCTCACCCTCCGCGCTGGCGGCTTGAACGAACGGCGCCGTGGACGACGTGCGCGAGCCGTGGTGGCCCACTTTGACGACATCGGCGCGGAGGAGAGGGCCGTAGCGCGCCGCCATCTCCGTCTCGGAGGCCACCTCGGCGTCGCCGGTCAGCAGCCACTCGGTCTCGCCGTACTGCACGAGTAGCGAGACGGACCGCTCGTTGGAATCGCCAGCGGCGAGGGCCTCGGGGCCGGGCGCGAGGACGCGAATCCGGACCGAGGGGTCCACCTGAAGCGAGTCGCCCGCGTGGACCCTCTGCTGCGGCACGCCGAGCGAATCCGCCAGCGCGAGTGTCTCGGCCCACGGCCCATCCTCGCGCGATTCGCCGGGATGGACCAGCCGGCCGACCTCCACTCCGCGGAGGACCGTCGGCAGGCCGCCCGTGTGGTCCGCATCCGCGTGCGTCGCCACGACCACGTCCAACTGGCGGATGCCGGCGCGGGCGAGGTGCTCCAGAACCGTTCGGCCGTTGTCCCACGAGGGGGAGCGGACGCCTGCGTCGATCAGCATCGCGCGGCCGTCGGGGAAGCGGAGGACGGTCGCATCGCCCTGGCCGACATCCAGAAACACGGCATCGAGGTGCGGAGCGCTGCTGCGGGTCATCACGCCGCCCCAGCCCGCGAGGACGGCACACCCGAGCGCGGCCGTGCTCAGTCGCCAGCGGAGGCGCGGGCGGAGCCACAATGCCATCGCGCCCAGCGCGAGCGCGACGGCTCCCACCACCAGCGGACTCTCGATGTACCGCTCGATGGCGAGCCAGCCGACCCGCTGCGCGCCTACTTCGCTCGTGCCGAGGAGCAGCCGCGCCGTCACGTCCGCCAGCGCGCCGAAACGGAGGGAGACGGTCGGGAGCCACGCGAGGGCGACCGTGAGGAGGCCCAGCCCGAGCGTCGCGGCGGTGAGGGGGATCGCGAGGAGGTTGAGCGCGAGGCCCGCGAGGGGCACGCGGCCGAAGTGGACGAGGAGCACGGGCGCCGTCCCGAGCGTGGCCGCGGCAGAGGCGAGGGTCATCTCGGCGCTCCATTTCACGCCTCGTCGGCTCAGAACGCGTTCGGGAACGATCCGTCGGATGGCGAGGAGTCCGAGGGGCGTGAGCGTCGCAAGGGCCGCGACGGCCGAGAATGAAAGCTGGAAGCCGACCTCGAAGAGCGCGGCCGGTCGCATCATGAGGAGCACGATGGCGGCCACGCCGAGCGTGTTCAGCGTGTCCACCGGCTTCTCCATCGCGCGACCGAGGAGCGCGACGGATGCCATCACGAACGCGCGTGTGACCGGGACGGCGGCGCCCGTCACCAGCACGTACGCCAGCAGCAGCGCCAGCGTCACGAGCGACCGGCTCCACTCCGCCGCGCGCCGCGGCACCCCGAGACGCCCCAGAACCGGCCCGAGGAGCCCGTGCAGCACGAATCCGACGAGTAGAACGTGCAGTCCGGAAACCGCGAGCAGGTGGATCAGCCCTGCCTCCGCGAACGCATCGCGCGTGTCCGGGTCGATCTGGGAGCGGTCCGCGATGAGGAGGGCTGAAAGGACTGCGCGGGCCTCGGGCGTGGGCACGTTCGCCGCCAGCCCGCGCTCGACCCGCTGGCGGAGGCTGCCCGCCAGCCGGGCAACCGGAGACGCGGCCGGGGAGAGGAAAGCCACGGCGCGGGTGCCTTCGGCGCGGAGCGTAGCGTGGATGCCCCGGTGCGCGAGGAACTGGCGGTAGTCGAAGTCGGCGGGGTTGCGGCGGGTGCGCGGGACCCGGAGATCGCCCGCCACCGCGACCCGGTCGCCCAGGCGGAGGGTGGGGTAGACGGGGAGTGGCGGCGGGGCATCGTCCCAGGGGGCGGGGCGGGGGATCGCGAGCGTGACCTGCACGAGGCCGCTCACGGTTCGCGTCGTTACGTCGTGCTGGGCGGAGTCCGCGCGGAGGACGAAGCGGACGCCCGAGCGCGCGGCCGTCGGCGGGCTGTCCACGGTGCCCCAGAGGACCGTGCTGACCGCTACGTCCGCGGAGTCCAGCGCCGACGACTGGCGTGCGGCGTGCGCGATGTGATCGGCGGGGAGCCGGTCCCAGGTGGCCTGCCGCGCGCCGCCCACGGCCACGAGCACCGCCAGCGCGGCGGCGGAGGCGCCCAACGGTCGCAGCGTTACGAGCCGATTGCGCGACGTGAGGACGTACCCCAGCCAGACCGCCAGGGCCCCGCCTGCCACGCCCCACCACGCCGCTGCCGGTATCACCGCCCCGCCCACGATCCCGAGGCCGAGCGCGACGGCCGCCACGAGCGCGGGGCGCGCGGTCAGCCGGAGCGGCGCCGGAGGGGGAGCGAGGGGCACGAGGCAATGCGCGATTTCCGACGTAGACACCGCGGGTATTTGGCCCTAACAGCCCAACGCCTCTCGGGTTGTCTGCAGTCCCTTCGCGGCCTCTTCCCCCGGCCGTCTCCCGCGTGCAGCCTATCTTCGTCGCCCTCCCCGAGGTCCCACCACTCTCACCGTTCTCAGTCGGTTCGCATGAGCACCCGCCGCCAAGTCCGCGAGCGCGTTCTTCAGGCTCTCTACGCCCAGGAAATCAGCGGAGACCTCCTGCACCCGCCGTTCAAGGGGGAGAAGACCTACACCCGCTTCGCGGAGAAGCTCTTCCTCCGAGGGCTCGACGTGCGCGCCGAAGCGGACGCCCTTCTGGACCGCCACGTTCAGAACTGGGAGCTGTCCCGGCTCGCGCTCACGGACCGCCTGGTACTGCGCATGGCCGTCGCGGAGATGCTCCACTTCGAGGACATCCCGCCGAAGGTGACCATCAACGAGGCCGTGGACGTGGCGCGGGCGTTCGGCAGCGAGAAGAGTGGCGCGTTCGTCAACGGCGTTCTGGACGCGATCCTGCGGGAGCTTCGCGAGGGCGGGCGCCTGAACAAGACCGGGCGCGGCCTCATCAACACGTCGCCTCCGAAGACGGACGGATAGTGTCGCTCTACGCGATCGGTGACGTCCACGGCTGCCGGGCTACGCTCGACGCCCTCCTCGACGCCCTCGCGCCGACGCCCGAGGACCACCTCGTCTTCGTCGGCGATTACATCGACCGGGGCCCGGACTCCGCAGGCGTAATCGAGCGGATGATCCAACTCCGCCGCCAGTCGCTGGCGGGGACCGGCCCACGCTGCACCTTCCTCCGCGGCAACCACGACCAGATGCTGCTGGACTGGACGGAAGGAGACGCCGACGCCTACGACCTCTGGCGCACGAACGGCGGCGTCGCGACGCTCGTCTCGTACCCGGACCACTCCGTCCCGGAGGAGCACCTCGCGTTCCTCCACTCCACGGAGCTGGCGGCCGAGGTGGACGGGTTCGCGTTCGTCCACGCCGGCCTGGACCCCAGCCGCCCCGTCCGCGAGCAACTCCGCGAGCCCAACCCGGACGTGATGCTGTGGACGCGCGCGCACCTCCGTGCGGATCGGTCCGCCTGGGAGATGCCCGTGGTGTGCGGGCACACGCCCGTCGCGCAGCCTCTCAACGAGGACAACTTGCTCGCCATCGATACGGGTGCGGTGTACCACCACCGCCCGGAGTTCAGCCGCCTGACGGCGGTGCGGTTGCCGGAGCGGACGTTCACCTCGGTGCCCTACCAGGGATAGCCGGCCGCGTCTAGGCTCCGTCCGGCGACTCCAGATCGGCCTACACGCGGCCCCGGAGCCGTCCCGCCGCGTCGCGCTCCATCGCCGTAGCGCGCGCTACGTCTGCTTCA
>LWDU01044761.1_pt1 | contig 12734 bp, 14 predicted proteins | sample 727161 | NCBI WGS metagenome assembly LWDU01 (sample SAMN04566230, study PRJNA314399) | hydrothermal vent metagenome | isolation source: deep sea hydrothermal plume seawater | place: Mexico: Gulf of California, Guaymas Basin | collected 2004-07-11 | reverse complement strand
CTTCAACCGTAAAGGTAAAGAAGTTATCCGTGTTACCGTTGAGGAGCCCTTCTACGTACGACCGGAAGAGCATCCTGGCGCGATCTAAAGAAGAAAGATCGAACTGAGAAGTATCTCAGGTAAAACAAATTCAGCCCTGGGACGGTAAAATTGTAACCGTCCCGGGATGCTGATTTGCGAATCTGGGGGAAATCATAGTGAGAACTTTTTATTCCAAACAAGGATCTGCTAATAACAAAAGGAGGAATTATTGTGAAACATAGTAAATTAATAAAAGCATTGATTATTGCTTTTACACTTGGAGTGTTTGCTGTAGCTAATGCGGCTGACATTAAAGCGGTAAAGGTAACTGGATCGATTCCAACCTCTCCAGATGATCCATTCTGGTCAGAGCGATATGGCCCGACTGCATTGAAGCATGTGATCATTGATATGGACCCTCAAATGATCACAAATCCAATGTGGCCAAATCCATCAACCAAGTATGTTTTCGTTAAAGCTGCGACGAACGGCAAGGAAATTGCGGTTCATCTCGAGTATAACGATGCTACCCGAAACGATATCATGGTTCAGTCCCAGCAGTATAAGGATCAGGCCGCGATCATGTTTCCGGTGAATCCGGGTGGCGAAGAGCCTCCGTTCACGATGGGTGGGGACGGCGAACGCGTTAACATCTGGCAGTGGAAAGCTACCTGGAACAAAGAAGGTACGACCCGTAACAGCATGCAGGATTTAGAAGATCAGTATGCATACATGGCAATGGGTTCTGCTGGCTACTACATGTATGAGCCTGATGGGAAGTTGTCTGGTATTGATACTGCTCATGAGAGCGGAACTAAAACTGCTTCCTACAAAAACCGTGGAGCAGGTGACATCAGCAAGCGTTCTACCAACATTGATTTTGGAATGGGTCAGAACGAGGGTGTCTACAATCCGGGTCGTGCAACAGGCAACATCCTTTCGGATGCTACTATGCGCGTATCGGCTGTAGAAGACCTCAATGCTGAAGGATTCAGCACATTGACCACCCAGGCTCATCAGGACGTTGATGGTGAAGGCAACTGGAGAAACAACCGCTGGGCGGTTGTATTCAAACGTTCCCTAAGCACTGGCGACAAGAATGATACTCAGTTCTCAGGTGGCAAAACGCCAATGGCGATTGCAATCTGGAATGGTGGTAACAAGGAAAGAAACGGACAGAAAGCAGTGACGCAGTGGAATACTCTCCACTACTAATCTGAATAAAGTCTGAGAGGTATTTACCGGGGAAGAGACGGCTTAGGCCGACTCAACCCCGGTTTTTTTTTGGGATAAATAAAAGTTATTTAACTAAAGACCAACCCATGTCTGCCCAGCGTTGCATCCCACCATCGCTAACGCATACAATATTTTCCAGCCCCGCCCCCTGCAGTGCTTCTGCAGCCATTTTTGCTCGGCCTCCCATCTTACAGTGAACATAAACAGTTTTATATGACTTAAGGTTTTCCGCTTCACTGGCTACTTCTTCGTGTGGGGTATTTTGTGCTCCTTCTATATGTCCCTCATTAAACTCTGAGGGTGAACGAACATCTAAAACCAAAACATCAGAAGTTAAATTTGAGATAAGGTTATGTAATTCATCGGCAGAAATATGCTCCATGGTGTCTCCATTAATGAAGTAGAAAAAATAAAAACTTAGACAAAAAATATAACACTCAGATTACAAAACAGACACAAAAGATTCAATTTATATTAAAAAATAATTAATTATAAAAATATTGAGACATAAATCTTAAATTAAGAAGCTATATAAAAGAAAAGAAAAAAAGTACTAAGAAACACTAACGTATTAAAAAATATAAAGTAATTAAGGTAGAAAAAAATTACCGCATCTCAAATAATATGGGAAGAAAATACCGTTGTTGATAATAAAAAAAGAGAAAGATAAATAAAAAACAATGAATTTAGAAAGAAAAAAAACTTATTTTAAAAGGAGTTACATCTCACTTTGCTAAAAGAAAGAAAATATAAGCAACTTTGGTATAGGTATTGCTCTATGAATAGATAAATCAAATTAAACAGGAATATACAATGCACGAAGGGTTAATTATAGCAGCATCAGGGGGAATCAAACAACAAGTCAAAATGGATGTATTGGCTAACAATATGGCCAATCTAAATAATGCCGGGTTTAAATCCGACGGAGTTGTATTTAGAGAAATATTCCCACCATTTGATAAGAATTCCAGTGTTGAAACAAGAGAGAACGCATTAGTTTCTCCCAATGATTCAAGTGAAACTGTAGCTTACGTTGCAGTGGACTCTATATATACAGATCACTCGCAGGGCATATTTCAAAAAACAGATAATCCACTAGATTTGGCATTAGAGGGAGATGGATTTTTTGAGGTCGATACCCCACAAGGTCTCCGATACACAAGAAACGGAAATTTTCGTTTAGACACGGAACAACATGTGGTGACCCAGGATGGAAACTTTGTATTAAATAGCAACCAAAAGAAAATAAAAATTCAAGATAGCAGAGGAATGATAGCTGTAGGACCCGAAGGGAAAATTAGTATAGGGGATGGATTTGAAAACCAAGATGCGGGTCAAATAAGGTTAGTAAAATTTGAAGACAATAAAGCATTGGCAAAAGAGGGTAACGGTTTATACAAGATTATGGACAATGAAGTTGAACCACTATTAGCAGACAACTTAAGAATTACACAAGGAGCACTAGAACGCTCAAACGTTAATTCGGTTGAAGAAATGACAAACATGATTACAGCAATAAGAGCGTTTGAAGCATATCAAAAAATAATACAAACATTAGATGATGCAGATGACAAAGCTGTGAATTCCATAGGAAGAATAGTTTAAAAATAATTAAAAAAACACGGAAAAGAAAGGGAAAAAATGATTCGAGCATTGTATACGGCAGCCACAGGAATGAATGCGCAAGATACGAATGTCGCAACAATTTCAAATAATATAGCTAATGTTAACTCGACCGGATACAAGAAAAGTCGAGCAGAATTTCAAGATCTTCTATACCAAAACCTAAAATTGGTAGGAACATTATCACCAAATGGAAATCAGATCCCGACAGGGAGTCAGCTGGGTTTAGGAACCAAGCTCGGGGCAGTTGCAAAAATATATACCCAGGGGGATTTTGTAAAAACAGAGAATCAACTTGACATGGCAATCTCAGGAAAAGGATTTTTTCAAATTGCTCAACCAGATGGAACAATCGCTTACTCACGGGCGGGATCATTCAAGATAAACAATACCGGACTTGTTGTAACGGCTGACGGATTACCAATGGAACCGGCAATAACAATTCCACAAGATTCTCTAACTATTTCAATTGATGAGAGCGGAAGCGTTTCCGTTTTGCAACCTGGAGCAACAGCGCCAACGGTATTAGGTACGATTCAATTAGCAACCTTTCAAAACAATGCGGGTCTTCAGGCAGTCGGAAATAATAATTTTAAACAAACCGATGCATCGGGAGCACCAACCGTTGGTAATCCTAACTCAGATGATCGGGGAAAACTTCAGCAGGGTTTTCTTGAGATGTCAAATGTGAGCGTGGTGGAGGAGATGGTAAATTTGATTTCGGCTCAAAGGGCTTATGAAACAAATTCGAGAACAGTGCAAACCGCCGATGAAATGCTACAAACAGCCAACAATATGAAACGATAAAAAACGAGGCATTGAAACATGAATAAAAAATATAAAAAAAAATGGGTCGCGTTGGTAATAGGTATCGGATTATGGGTAATGACGGGATCAATTTTATGGGCAGAAACTGAAAATACAAAAACAATAACCTCGCAAGACATAAGGGAAAGTGCAGAAAATTATTTGATTAACCACTTGGACTGGGATCCTGAATCAATGGATATCCAAATTAATTATGAAGCAAGTGATTTTAAAGTACCCGCAGGGAAGCTACTTCTTGATTATGGAAGGATAAATAACCCAAGAGGAGTAGGGCGAATCTCATTAACACTTTTGGTAAAAGTAGATCAAAAATTTATCAAAAGACTGCGAGTAAACGCAAGAGTTGGAGTGTACCAGGATGTTGTAAAAATAGTGAACGCGTTACAACGTGGAAATGTAATCAGAGAATCAGACATAGTTATAGAGCGAACACGAACCGAGAGATTAATAAGAAATACGCCGACTGCTCTAGACAAAGTAATAGGTCAGGCGGCAACTAGAAATTTACAAGCTGGGAACATAGTAAAGTTTAGGGATTTAAAAAAAGTTCCTACAATAAAACGAGGGGCACGTGTAATTATTTTGGCAAGAAAAGGCAGTATGAAAATTACAGCATCTGGAACGGCCCGGGAGGATGGTTTTAAAAACAGCATAATCCAGGTGATCAACCTTGAAACAAAAAAAACAATATATGCCGAGGTAATTAACTCAAAAACGGTGGAGGTCAGTTTTTAAATGAAAGATAAAAATATTTGTAAACCGGGGGAATTTATAAGAATAGCAATAATGACATTGAGTTTAGTGGGTATTAATGCGTGCACAACTATACAAAAAGCAATAGCACCGGAAGCCGTGGCAGTGATTCCACAAAAAATATATAAGGCAACACCCATAAAATTTAACGATGGTGGAATATGGCCAGGGGATACGGCTAAAAATCTTCTTTTTGAAGATACAAAAGCAAAAAAAGTAGGAGATATCCTCACCGTATTTTTAAATGAGACTGCAACATCAACTCAATCAGCAACTACAGATACATCAAAAGCTTCAGAAATTGGACTTTCAACAACATCAGTTCTGGGATTGCCAAGCAATATGGGAGTTAAAAATTTTCTTGGGCTGGGTACCGGCTTTGATCCATCGCTTGGAGCCACCAATGAAAGATCAAATAAGGGGAGTGGGACAACAACACGAAGTGGAAGTTTAACGGGAACCGTATCAGTGACAATTGTAGCAATCAACGAAAGTGGAAACTTAGAAATAGAAGGATCTCGTTCTGTGACTGTAAATTTTGAAGAACAATTGATGGTTATAACTGGAATGATTCGTCCTTCAGATATCAACTTTGATAACACGATTAACTCTTCTTTGATCGCAAACGCTTCAATAAAGGGTGGGTTGGCTTATGCGTGCCATAAGTTATGTTTGGCCATTCTAAAAGTAAATGATTTAAAAATAAAGTTACAACGAATCATTATTAATATTAGAAATTTAAGTTAAACAGGTAGGTATCGCATGAAAAAAAATCAAAATAGAGTGAAAATTTTAACATGCAAATACAAAGTAAAGTCATGGTTTATTGCAACATTTGCAGTATTCATGATTTTGTCTTGTACTCAAGATATAGAAAACCTTGTAGGACCAAGTTACTCGGGTTACACAATAGGTTTAACAGCACAGTATGGAGGTGTTGGGATAGTAAAAAGTTCATTAGGATCAGCAACCATACGTGTAGAAGTAGTTACAGCAGCAGGTGTACCCGTAAATGGAGCTGCTATTACTTTAACTAACACTTTAGGCACACTCGGGGCAGCAGCGTTAATCACTGTTAATGGAGTAGCCACAACACTTTTGCAAGCAGGAGATACAGCAGGGACAGCTTATGTTGTAGCAACAGTAGAAAATATAACCGCAACAACAACTGTTCCAATATTAAGTTTCTAAAACATTAAATAAAATAAAATTTATGAGTTTAAATAAAAAAATAAAACTCCAATTTATAATGAAAAATAGATGCAAAGTTTGGTTGTTATGTCTTTTATCAGCAACTTTGATTCTGTCTTGCACAGATGATATAGAAAATGGTGGGGCTGCACTCTTAGGTCCATCATTTGGACTTACGGTTATTCCACAAAACTCAACAATACTAAAAGCCGGAGCGCAAATTTTTGCCGCTACAGGGGGAGTTGCTCCATACACTTTTTATATAGCTAATACGTCCACAGGAACCTCACTAGGTACAATGGTTCCCGCAACTGGTGTATTTACAGGTGTTGCGGCTTTAAATGCAGCGCCCGCAGGTACTGCCACGGTAACGGCAGTAGATTCTACAGGAGTTACAGGAACAACAACTATAACCGTACTACCAACCATCCTAATAGCAACACCAGGTAGCGGGATAATTACTGAAGCAGGAGATTTGGCAATTACTGCAACACTTCTATCAGGTTCTGCTCTAATAACCTGTTCAGTTTCTAGGGACGATTCTTCTGGTACGACAACAATACCTACAGTAGGTGTGGCTGGAGCAATTTGTACAGTGACCGCATCTGCAATTCCAGCATCGGGAACTGAAGATTTCACTGTAACATTAACAGATTCAATTAATGGGGATTATGCTACAGCTAAACTTACATTGGGTACCCCGTAACATAAAATGACGAGGAGATTGAAAACGTTGAAACAAACTTTAAAAATATTTTTTCCGATAGTTTTGATCGTCTTGATGTTCGTAGATACAGCTATGGCTGCCCGTATCAAAGATCTATCAAGCATAAAGGGGGTTCGAAACAACCAGTTAATCGGTTTTGGACTGGTAATTGGCCTTGCCGGAACGGGGGATAGTGCAACCAACGTTTTTTTCTCGATTCAGTCTGTATTTAATATGCTTAAAAAAATGGGAGTAACAATCCCAGCAGGAGAGATAGACGCCTTAAAATTTAAAAACGTGGCTACAGTTATGGTGACCGCAGAATTACCTTCATTTGCCCGCCAAGGAGATCGAATAGATGTGACAGTTTCTTCTGTGGGTGACTCAAAAAGTCTGCAGGGTGGCACTTTATTAATGACACCACTTAAGGGGCCTGATAGCAACACATACGGGGTGGCACAAGGTCCTTTATCTATAGGTGGTTTTGCAGTTGCAGGTGGGGGTGCAGGTGCACAGAAAAATCATAAAACAGTAGGGAGAGTAGTGAATGGGGCTTTGGTTGAAAGAGAACTGCCTCACAAATTTAATGCAAAAGGAGAACTAATATTTGCCTTAAAGAAAACGGATTTTACGACTGCACGAAGAATTTCCCAAGCAATCAATAATGAACTAAAAGACCAATCTGCATTTGTGATGGATGGTCGAACAATAAAAGTCGAAGTCCCAAAGTATTATTTAAATAACACTTCAGAGTTGATTGCTCGCATAGAAACATTAAATGTTGAGCCAGATATAGCGGCACGAGTTATCGTCGATGAAAGAACCGGTACGGTTGTGATGGGAGAAAATGTTCGTATCTCAACGGTGGCAGTTGCTCACGGGTCACTATTTATTCAAATCAAGGGTGAAACTGCGGTGGACGATGATCCTCCCCCAGTTGCGGAACCAGGTTCAGTAAACCCAGAAAGAACAGCGGTTCCTATTGAGGAGGGAGAAGATAAGCTACTTGTAATGTCTAAAGGCGCATCACTGGGTGATATAGTTAATGGGCTCAACGCAATTGGGGTGACACCACGTGATTTGATTGCAATTTTACAATCAATCAAAGCTGCAGGCGCTCTTCATGCGGAACTAGTTGTCATTTAAAATAAAGACGTAAAATAGGTAAGCGGTAGAAGGAAATATTTTCCTTACTACCGCTTTTTTTGTGAATTAATTATCAAAACAGAATTAAATAACTATATATATTTAAAGGGTTTAATTATTTTTAAGTTGGATTAAATAATTTGGTATGGCCTTTGCATTTTGATTGGTTTATGGATAGCCCTAATCAGAAGAAATTTTGGTTGAGGTAAAAATAAAAACAATTATCTAACGAGTATTTATGTTTATTCCATCTAGTAGTAGTTCTGAGACGGCCATTTTACCTCAAATTGAGCAGGGCCGCTTGTCACAGTTGAGTGAATTGGCTAAACCTGGCAAGAATAAAAACAATAAACAATTAAAGTCTTTAGCAAAAGAATTCGAGTCTATATTTGTTCACCAACTATTAAAATCCATGCGTTCGACAGTACAAAAATCAGGTTTTTTTGATAGTCACGCCTCACAAATGTACGAGTCTTTGTACGATGAGGAGATGTCTAAATTAATGACTGAGCAAAAGGGAATTGGTTTAGCAGACATCATTTATAGAGATTTGGCTCGATTAGAAGAAAAAGTTAAAAAGGATCAAACAGAGAGTGAAATTTCGACAAAAAAAATAAATTCAGAAATTAATTTACAAGGTTAGAAAAAATGAATTCACTACTGAAGCATCTTTTAAACACTCTAGAAAAAAAAGTTATCCTTTACGAAAATTTTATCGCACTTTTACAGGAAGAATGGGGCTGTATTGCTGAATATTCAATAGATACCTTGGAATCTATAATATTAAGGAAAGATGAGTTAGTGCATCAATTACAAGTTTTGGAATCCGATAGGATCAAAATTATGAAAAAAGTTGCCAATGGGTTAGGTATTTCCCATGCAAGTTTAACTCTGAAAAAATTAGTAAACTTTCAAAAAAGTCAATTTAACCCAGGGTTAGCCAAAAGCCGAAAAAATATATTGGGGAAAATCCAAATTATAAATGAGTTAAATCATTCAATTCATGACTTAATGAAAAGATCATCGGAATCTTTTAGAAAGTCACTGGTGCACCTTCATACTGAAGGGGAGATTGCTTCTTCTCCATACCATGCGAATGGGAAAATTACAAAAACAAACAAATATAGCAGCATGCTAAGTATAGATGCTTAAACAAACAGTTAAAAAATGACAACAAATATTTTTAGTGCATTGAGTTCCGCAAAGTTGGGCCTATTAGCCCAACAGTTAGCGATAGAAGTTACAGGTCAGAATATAGCAAATGTGGAAACAGAAGGATATTCTCGACAAGATGTAGCATTTGAAGCAAACACACCAAGGAGTCATCTTAAATATGGTGGAATGCATAAAATTGGTACAGGCGTCCGCGTTGCCAGTATTGAGAGATCTCACGACCAGTTTTTATTTAAACAAATAATGGATGAAGGAGATTTGGCTGGGAGTTCAGATATTAAGAAACAGATATTTGATCAACTAGAACTATTATTCAACGAAGGCTCTGGGAATAGCTTAAACGAAGCTTTAAGTAATTTTTTTGGATCCGTGAATGATTTGGCAACAAACGCAAGAGGGTTGTCAGAGCGTGCTGATTTAATTTCAAAAGGCCAACATCTGGCTACTATGTTCAGTCATACAGGGAAACAACTATTTACGATCCAAAGAAATATTGATGACACAGTAGGAACTGTAGTTAAAGAGATCAATATCCTTTTAACGCAAATTGGAAAATTAAATGAGAACATACATGCTAATGAGCCCGGATCACAATATAAAGCAAATGACCTTCGAGATAACCGGGACAGATTAGTTAAAGAGCTTTCCAAAAAAATTGATATACAACTGGTAGAGGAATCGGATGGTCAGATCAGTTTAACACTGAAGGATGGGACAGCTTTAGTGCTCAAGGAGCAAGTTTTTGATTTAAGTACGTCTTTGAATGGCGACAATGAATCCTTTAAGGACGTTTATATAGATAATGGGTCAGCAACTGGGTCAGCAACAAAAAATATAACGTCAACTATTCAGGGGGGTGAATTACGCGGTTATCTCGACATGCGGGATACAGAAGTAGAATCCATCCTCGATAAAATGAACATCTTGAGCGCATCTTTTATTCAAGAATTTAATGGTATTCACAGGGAAGGTTGGGGCCTTGATGGAAGTTCTGGCCTGGATTTTTTTTCGCCCCGTGATGTTTCGATTGATCTCGACAAAGACAATACAGGTTCAGCCCTGGTGAGCATAGTCAACGGAAGCCCAACCACGGTTCCGGTAGATGAGTTTGAAATTGCTTTTACTTCTAGCTCTTCATTTACTTTAAATAACCTGACAACAAATGCGAGTTCTGGGACGTTTACCTTTTCTGCAGGAAGTACTTTTAATATTAAAAATGGTTTTGCAGTCACAATATCCGGGATTGCGGAAGCAGGAGATAAAGCTATATTTTCAGTATCTGAGAATGCGGCAAGCGAAATGTCAGTTTCAAGTATAATTATCGCTGATGGACGAAAGATAGCGGCAGGAAGCACGGATCTTGGAGATGGCAATAATGCTTTGCTATTGGCTGACATACAAGAGGAATTATCTTTTAATAGCGTGACGTGGGGTGGTTCGGGATCAGGTTCATTTACGTTTGATGAATATTACAATGCCGTAGTAAGCACAATAGGAATTGGTTCATTTTCCGCGCAATCAATCCTTCGTCAACAAGAAGGAATTATGCTCCAATTAAATAGTAGGAGAGAAAGTATTTCAGGGGTTTCAATTGATGAGGAAATGATAAAAATGATCAAATTTCAGCAGGCCTATAACGCATCAGCTCGAATGATCACAGTGGTGGATGAAATGCTTGATACATTGAGCCGAATATAATTTATGTTAAACGAGAATTGTAAAACGGAGAACTGACATGGTAATGCGAGTAACCAGTCAAACGCAACAAGGAAGTGCAATAAATAATATTTTTCGTATTACAGAAAATATGTTCAATGCTCAAAAACAAATTACATCTGGAAAAAAAATACATAAGCCATCCGATGATCCATCTGGAATGCGTGATACGTTGGCATTACGGACAAATATAAAAGAAGTAACACAATATAATCGTAATATTACCAACAATAAACTTTTTTTAAGTTCCGGGGAGTCAGCACTTTCATCAATTTCATTGAGCTTGATTCGAGCGAAAGAAATGTCGGTCGCTGAGCTTGGTGGTCAGGCGACACAAGAAACAAGAGGATATGCAAGAGAAGAGTTGGACAATATAATCGCTAAAGTTCTTCAGGATGCAAATACAAAAGTAAAAAGCATGTATATTTTTTCAGGAACATCGGTTAACACAAATCCTTTCGAAGTAAGTGCCTCTGGTGCTGTATATAAAGGAAATTCAGATAGCTTGACGATAAAAATCGAAGATAATACTAATGTTAAGTTAACTGTACCGGGTTCACAAGCATTGGGAACAGATATGAATCCTAAAGTAACGGGTTCTACCAAAATTTCCAATTTAAACGGGGGCTCTGGTGTTCAATCCGGGAGTATTTTAATTACTGATAGAGCAGGAAATACTGGTAAATTTAATATCACGTCATCGATGACAATAGATAATGTTATTACCACTATAAGTACGATGTCAAATATAACCGCATCTATAAATAGTGCTGGGAATGGGATTACTCTCACCGATACAAGTTCTTTAATAACAAATTCTTTATCAGTTAGTGAAGTAGATGGAGGTAGAACCGCTTCAAACTTAGGAATTCTTGGCAAGAAAGATGGAAATATTGTGGGAGCCGACCTGGATGCGACTTTATCCACAGATACTTTAATTTCTGATATATATAATGGAGAAGGACTCAATCTTGGGGATATCAGAGTTGTTAATGGTGCGGCTTCAGGTACAGTAAGCTTGAGCTCTGCGACAACAATAGGTGGAGTCATCGACTTAATTAATGCGGCGGCTTCTGGGACAGTAACAGCATCAATTGATAGTGCAGGGAATTCTCTTAGAGTGGTATCAAAAAATAGTTCTACAATCGCCGTGGTTAACAACGTTGGATCAGACAATACGGCTGAAGAACTTGGAATTGGTGGCGGGAAAAATGTATTAAACACCCTTATTAAGCTAAAGCAAGCTCTGAATCAGAATGACTCTATCGGTATTCTAGCAACTTTGGCAAATTTAGACTCCGGGATGGAGACTGTTAATGAGAGCATGGTATTTTATGGGGGCATTACCAGAAGATTAACTTCTACGGAAGCTGGGCATCATGAAAAAATTGTTAATCAGAATGAACAAATCTTGAATATCGAAGGGGCAGATATGGTTGAAGCGGCAGCAGAATTCGCATCAATGGAAGCAGCACTTCAAGCGTCATTAAGTGTAACAGCAAGGATTATTCAACCATCCCTGCTTGATTTTTTACGTTAAATATTCCACATAATGTTGGCTTCAAAAAATTATTTAGGCTTTGTTCTTGAGTTTACTTCCGCTATAAAATTTTCCCGGTCTACTCTAATTTTTTCCTTAAATGCTTCCAGACTTCCATATTTTAAGGTGTATATTTCTCGAATTTGATCTGCCGATTTAATCTCATTTCCCTGCTCGCCTGTCAAACAGTTTCCGTTAATATCAGAAGTCCAGATCGAACAATCTTTTTCAATGGATCCCCTAAGATCGTCTGGTATATTAGATGAGTGTGGCAGACTGTTATAATTCGCATCAATTTTTTCTTCTATTCGATCTAGTTCTTTTACTAAATCATTTATATCTTCACCGTTCCATTCTCCAACGGTATCATCTCCATCTGCCGAGAAAATACGATTACGTAACGAGGGATCAACTTCGATTGGGTCCAAAGAAAAACGACGTTCGTTATCAGTCATAATGTTTTTTTAGGATAAAAATTATGCATTATAAAATATAATTTAAACTAACCGAAAGAAAAGAGAAAGCACTTTCTGCGGCAAACAAAATTAAATTACCCATCTAGGCGATTTTTTTAAGAAACTATTTGTAATACCTTTAAAAAAATGGCTACTACACATTTTAAATAGATTTTAAGAACTAATTACCCTGCCAAATTCATTTTTTAACACGGTTTAAGGAATTTTTTAGGATCTAATCCAGCTTCTTTCAAGTCTGACTCGACCATGAGGCTCACTAGTTCTTTGAATGTTGTCTTAGGATGCCAATTTAAAATATTTAGAGCTTTACTGGAATCACCTAAAA
>LWDU01034908.1_pt1 | contig 12734 bp, 14 predicted proteins | sample 727161 | NCBI WGS metagenome assembly LWDU01 (sample SAMN04566230, study PRJNA314399) | hydrothermal vent metagenome | isolation source: deep sea hydrothermal plume seawater | place: Mexico: Gulf of California, Guaymas Basin | collected 2004-07-11 | reverse complement strand
ATCAAATAGAACCTGATGGTTTACCAAATGCAAAAAATATTCCTCTAAGTACACTCCACGGTAATATATGGTATCATCTTGGTCTGGCATATTATCTTAAAAATGATATGAACAATGCACTCAAAGCATTCAACAATAGAAGTGTTACTCATAAATACGATGATAATATTGTTTCAGGTGGTCATTGGTTATATATGATAAACAGAAGACTAAATAAAATTGAAGAATCCAATACTGTTATTAATGAAGTTTACCAAGACATGGACATAATAGAAAACATGAGCTATCATCAATCGTGTTTATTTTACAAGGGAGTGCTTAAAGAATCTGAAATCGTAATCGATGAAGTCGCTTTATATAGCTTAGCCAACTGGTATGTATATGAAAAAAATGATACTTTAAAAGCTAAAACATATTATCAAAATTTGCTAAGTACAGGAAATCCATATTCGTTTGCCTACATTGCTGGAGAAGCTGACTGGGTTAAATTATTTGAATAAAACAAGAATACTTTAAATTTTATATTCTTATAATAGACTCACAAAATGAACATAGAAGATTATTATGATTACTGCTTATCCTTAAAAGGATCTAAAGAATATATGCCTTTTGATAAAAAAACATTAGTTTTTAAAGTAAAAAATAAAATATATACACTTACTAACATTGAAAATTTTGAATTTATTAATCTTAAATGTAATCCTGAAAAAGCTTTGGAATTAAGAGAAAGTTATCATTCGGTTAAACCTGGTTATCATATGAACAAAAAACATTGGAATAGCATTTATATCAAGGGAAATGATATAAACAATAATCTTATAAAAGAATGGATATTAGACTCATACAATCTAGTTTCAAAATAAATCATTAAAATAATAAAACCTTCACCTTATTGAATTTGTTATTATTATTTAAAAAGAAATATTTTCTCAATTGATAAATCAAATAATTTTGCCATTTTAAATGCTGTTGGTAAACTTGGGTCAAATTTTTCTTTTTCAATTGCATTTATTGCCTGACGATTTCTTTTATATCTTAATTCTTTAACTCGATTTTTCATTTATATCTTCTAGAATTAAGTAACACAGAAACTATATATGAAAAACTAATAAAAAACACTAAATATTCAAATTCAGGTTCCGAGTCAATAACTCCAAAATCAAATGAAATCTCATATGTAAGACCAACAACAACTGCTAATCCTAATGTAATAGCCATTGCTTCAAATTGAATTTTCTTTTGAAGCTCGTCATAAGTCTTAAATAAATTTTTATTTGCGATTATCATACCAATTCCAATAGCTAAATTTATTAATAATCCTATTTTAGTAATTAGCAAGCTATCCCACAAATTGTTTACACCACCTGATAAAAAAGCTAATGTTCCAACCCAAGCAACTGTCCAAATAGCTAGTTTTTTAGTATTTTTCTTTAATATTTCTTTCATTTTATTTTAAATTTTGTAAGGTTTACTTTACAAGTATAGATAAATTTATTAAAATGTCAGGTGTTGTTTACATTTATTTAAAGACCAAACAACAAACCCACTAATTAAACTCACCCTTTTGAACTTTGATTTGTTATGGGTAGATTAGAAAAATGAAAGAAATACTAATACCTTCAGGTTCAACACTAGCTACATTTGTTTATGAAAAATCATCTAACCTTGATGGATATGAAGAAATGGATAAGTTAACAATTAATGAAGTAAAAAAAATTGATGGTTTTTTAGGTTCTGAGCTGTTTGGTGATGGAAAGAAAAATATATTTATATCGTATTGGAAAGACAAAAATTCGATTGAAAAATGGAAAAACAATACTCTTCATAAAAAAGCAAAAGCAAAAGGTAAAAAATGGTATAAAAATTACAAGATGATGTTTTCAATTCTATTAAATGATTATTACATAAACTAATAACTTTAAACAAATCATTTTTTTTTAGAATTTTGATTTAATGTTTATATATTTAAATATTTAAGCGAACATTTTTAGAATTACATTTCAACTTTTGAATTTGAAAAAAATTATATTAGAAAACATAGATAATCCAGATGAACTTGAAAAAGTTTATCAATCTGATAAATTAACCTTTAAAATAGAATTTTTTTCTCTTTCTTCTAAGATCAAAGACAAAAAAATTTACAACTACTGGAAAGCAAGATTAAATTATACTAGTTCAGGTTTTTCTATTGGTAGCAGGAAAGAATTATTGGTAATATTTTTATGCTCATTACTTGCAGTAATCATTGCAAATCTTCCTGAAATATTTTCCATAGATGAAGAATTTTTTTATACTAGAAATATTAGTTTCATAGTTTTTTCTCCTCTAGCAATTTTTTTTATATGGAAAAAGAGGACTAAAATTAAAAAAATACTCATTATTTCAATTGTTATTTTTTCATCAATTTTATATATAAATTTTCTTCCAAATCATCCTCCAAATAAAGAAAGTGATACTTTAATTTTAGCATGTTTACACTTACCAATTTTTTTATGGACCACATTTAGTTTATTATTTTTTGGCAAAAAAATAACCAGTCATAAAGAGCGTTTAAGTTTCATAAAATACAACGGCGACTTAGTTGTTATATCAGGTCTCATTTTACTTGGTGGAATTATATTTTCAGGAATAACAGTTGGATTATTTGAACTTATAAACATTGATATTGAAGAATTCTATTTTAGATATATAGTAATAACTGGTCTCGCTTCATTACCGATAATTGGAACTCATATTATAGATAAAAACCCCAACATAGTGGATAAAATATCCCCTTTTATTGCCAAATTATTTAGTCCAATAGTTTTAATTACTCTATTCATTTACATAGGATCAATAATTTTTTTTGGAAGCAATATCTATAATGACAGAGATTTTCTTTTACTATTTAACGGAGTACTAATTGCAGTAATGGCATTAATATTTTTCTCAATTACTGAGGGCTTATCAACTACAATGAGCAAGATGGAGATAGCCATACTTTTTATGTTGTCATTACTCACAATAGTAGTTAATGGAATAGCATTATCAGCAATTTTAATAAGAATTGTGGAGTGGGGAATTACACCAAATAGGACTGCAGTATTAGGAAGTAATATTTTAATTCTAGCTAATTTAATCATTGTATCAACTAAATTATATTATACTCTAATGTATGATTCAAAACCCATAAAAGTTGGCATCTCAATAGTGGTTTTTATGTCCATTTATTGCTTATGGTCATTTTTTGTGACATTTCTTTTTCCTTTTATTTTCTCCTTCAATTAAAAAGTAATTAAATTGATCCTTCAAAAAAATTATTTATTATCTAATTAAAACAATTAAAATGAAACAAATATTAATATTAATAACAGTATTAATTGTTGGATGTAACACAGTATCCAACAATGATTATGAAGCAAATAAAATGCTTGCTGAAAAATGGGTTAAAGCTTTTGAAACAAATAATCTTAATTTATGGAAAGAGGTTGTTTCTGAGGATTTAACTGATATAGCCCCACTTTACGGAATGGGTCAAGTAGATTATGAACAATCTTTACAAATTGCAGAATTTTATGTTGGTAATTATATAAATGTAAAATTTAATGATGCAATATGGCTTCCAGGTATAGACCAAAATACTCTAAAACCAGATGGAAGTGTTAGAGCATATGGATCATGGACAGGTGAAAGTATTTCTACAGGAAGAACATTTAAAATAACTTCTTATCATAATTTTGGCTTTAAAGATGGAAAAATCATTACAACTGGAGAGTATTTTGATGCTACTGGAATGGTTAACGCTGTTGGTCCTGTTCAGAGAAATGTTGTAGTTGCTACATTAAAAATAAAAGAAGGAAATTATGAAAAGGTACAAGAAATGTTAGATTTAGAAGAAGGTCTAAAAACTACAAGAAATTATGATGGATGTACACACCTTGAATCATTTTTCAATAAAGAATCAGGAATGTATTTTATTATTGAACATTGGGAATCTTTTGAAAAATATGATGCATATTTAAATTGGAGATTAACAGAAGATCCTAGCAAATTAGCTCAGAAGTTATCAAGTTTATTAGTTGGTGGTGAGAGTGGATTAAGACCATATAATAACAATATTGGTTATAATTTTTATTAAAATTTTTAATTCTTTTAATTAAAAACCCTCTTTATAGAGGGTTTTTTTATTATGATTAGATTCAGTTTTATTTATTACTCATACATTATAAATATAACAGTAAAGACATGAATAAATTTATCTTTTTTTTAACCTTATTCTTATCATTTAACCTTTATAGAAAATCAAAAATTGATACTATTAACTCATAAACTAATTTTCTAACTAAATAGGTAACCTACTTTTGAATTTTAATTAAATATTCTTAGATTATTAAGTGAATATATTTTTAATTATTGCATTATCTACAATATTTCTTTTAGGCACAAGAAAATTTTTGATTTACATATCATTATATGGATTTATTCTACTATCATCAATCTTTTTAAATGATTTTTGGAATGAGACCAATGATTATGGTTTTCTACCAAGTCTGGGCTTAATTTGTTTAATAATTTTCATTAAAGAATATTTTATTCCAATAATAAAATTAAAATAAAATGATTTTAACTTTTGATAAAATAAAAAATATTTTAAGAAAAATTTTCTTCTATTTTATACTATGGACTGGAATGATATTAACATCAATGTTTTTTGATAAGTTTATAAAAATTTCTGATGAGGATGGATATTTGGCAGGCTTAATTATATGGTTATTCTTAATATTTATTATAGAATTTTTAATTCCTTTTATAAAATCTAGAAATTAAACTCCCCCTTTTGAATTTTTCTTGGATAGTTGTAGATTGCTATTTCAACTAAACTGTTAAGAATATGAAAAAATTATTTTATTTTTTAAAAAAAATAAGTTTTATATTAGTTATTTTAACACCAATCGAAAAAACTTTGAGTCAAGATATAAAACATCTACCATTTAGTAAACTACCAAAATTTGAGGAATCTTATAAGGCTAGTTCAGTTGCAAAAAGAGTTATTCAAGGTTTAGGATTTAGATATTATTGGGGAACATATGATTTAAAAGAAAAAGACTTGAATTATAGACCTTCTGAAAAAGGAATGTCATCAAGAGAAACTCTAGAACACATATATAGTTTATCACAAACTATATATACTACATTTGATCAAAAACCAAAAATTTATGGTGAAGATTATTCAATTTTAGAATTTTCATATTTACGAACAGAAACCCTACTTAATTTAGAAAAAGCCGTAAAGATTCTTGATATCTTAAAAGATGAAGATATTGCTAATCTTCAAATTATATTTAAAAGTGGTAAAACTGAGAATTCTTATCCTTTTTTTTATTTATTAAATGGTCCAATTGCTGATGCGCTTACACACGTGGGGCAAGTCATTAGTTTTAGAAGATCCTCTGGAAATCCAATCCCAAAAGGCGTAAATGTTTTTATGGGTATTAAGAATTAAAAAAAACCATACCCCTTTTGAATTTTTATTTGTAGTTGGTAACTTTAAAATATGAAAAAGTTTTTTATTAATAAAATAGTGTTTATTTCTTTCCTTTTTTCATACCTGATTTTATCAGCTTGTGATAAGCATTCCGATTTAGAAAACATTCAATTTACAGACTATATAGATGCATATGATTTAAGAATTTTTGCAAAGGAAGATGTAAATTCTGATTTTTTAAATAATGTAAGTAAAGCTTATGAAGAGATGTTCGCTTTCAATCCTATGATTGATCCAAATATGCGTTCAAAATATTTATCAACTTCAAAAAATAAGTATGTCTATCAACGTGTTGGAGTAGAAGCTTCTTTTGAAAATAATGAAAACTACGCAGGTGGATCTCCTCCAGCTCCTTATCAAGATAATGCAACAGATATTATATGGGAATTGCGAGAGGGAGGAAGGCCTCAAATTGGTGAAGTCATAGAACATCTTTTACATACGATTACTAATGTAATATTATATCTAACATATATAGAAGATTGGGATTATATGAATTCCACTTCTTCCTTATCTTTAGCAACGCAAGAAGCAATAGATCAAGGCATTTATGATATCTCTTCATATGAAGAGATAAAAAAAGAAGATATAGAGATGTATTATAAGATTATAACTCAGGAATATGCTTACTGGTTAATTCTTGCGGAGTGGGATTATTATATTACTGCAGGTAAAAAAAGAGAAGATATATCAGGAAATGAAGAATTTATCATCGGAACTCCTGCTGAAATTAAAGCACAGCTTCCTATTGGTCACCAACTTTATCAAGACTATGTAGAAAAAATCCTAAGCATTCCAGATAAGGCAAAGATTACCTCATTATTTCCATAGAATAATTAGTCTCTACTATCTTCCCAAATTAACGTACTTACTATTTGTTCAATAAAAAATGTACAATTACCATCACCATTACCTGTAAATCCACCATCTGGAGCACACACTACATTACAATTCTCATCATATAAATAATTATAGAAATCACAGCAATCAGAAGTTATATAATAGTAAGTACTACCATCAACTTCCCATTTCCAAACTTTTGCAGGAGGATTTCTTACCTCTTCATTTTCAATGTCATCAATCATATCATTAATGCATTTTGGCACACCCTTCCCTATATCTGATTTCTCACAAGATAATATCAACAAAAAAAATAGTAAAATCCAAATAATATGTTTTTCCTTCATTCCATAAATTTATTTTAACATCTTTTTAAAAGCAACAAATATGACTGGAATAACAAAAACAATCCAATAAGCCCAAGTGAGTGTACCATATCCATTTTTAATTAAATCTACCAACCCGAAATTTTCAGCAATAAAAATAGATATTATTAAAAATAAAATACTGATAATAAAACGACTAATTCTAGATAATTCTTGACCCCTATCACTCTTTAGCCAATTAGAAATTCTCTCATTAAATCCATGTATTAAACCAACTCCCGTTTCAATAAAAGTACCGAAAAGAATCAATTGAAAAATAATTTTAAAAGAAGTTGAACCTATCTTATCTAATAAAAAATTAGTAGGAACAATTTCTTGATTAATATTAGGATAAAAACTTACCAAACTATAAAAAATCATAAAACCAGGAATGATAGCTATAATACCTGCTAAACCACCTGATATAAGAGCTTCTTTTCTTGTTTTTATACTTGTTAAGCAAAACAAAATAGCTGCAACAGGCCCTACATTATAAGCTGCATACATTATACCATTTTTTAACCAAGGAGCAGATTCTTCTGTCAAAGAAAAATTATTTGATATTTGATTTCCATATATTGAATTAATCCAAATAACTAATATTATAAAAACTAGATAGAGAAAAATTGACCAATAAGATAAAAAAACTTCTATGATTCTACTACCAAAAAAAGACAATACCCCAACCATTAATATCATAGCTATTGTACCTACAATTGTGGGTAAATCTAAAACTTCCATAACTAAATTTCCTGAGGCTGAACCTAAGACAGATATCACTAAAACTAAACCAATTAAATACGTTATTTCATAAAAGATCCATCCTCTACCTAAAATTTTTATTAAAAAAGATCTATAGTCATAAGATCTAAATTGACGCGATAATTCAAATGTACAAGCTAAAACAACACACCAAATAATTGTGGCAACAATCATGCCTAAAATTCCATTTTTTGGTCCCAATAATAAAAAAAATTCTACAAGTTCTCTTCCTGTACCATAACCACCCCCAATTACTAAAGATTGAAAAATAAATCCCGGAAGTAAATACTTTTTAAACCAACTATTACTTAGCATAATAAAAATTAATCCTTGTACCCGGGTCCCTTCACAAATCTACCTGGAGTAGCGCCTGTATGATTTCCATATTTAAAAACCTGCTCTCCATTTACAATTACATGATTGACCCCAGTGCTAAACTGATGGGGTTGATTAAAAGTTGCATAATCTTGTATTGTGTTTTGATCAAATATTACTATGTCAGCATAGTATCCTTTTTTAAGCATTCCTCTACCTTTTATTTTTAAAGTTTTTGCTGGATTTGATGTTAATTTTTTTATTGCTTCTTCAAGTGGAATTATTTCTTCATCTCTAACGTATTTACCCAATAGCCTAGCAAAATTTCCGTATGCTCTAGGATGTGTGTTAGATTCTAAAAATTTACCTTCAGGAGTCATTGAGCCTGCATCAGAACCAAATCTTATCCATGGTAAAGCAATTTTTTTCTTTATATTTTCTTCTGACATAATAAAATAAACAGTTGCAACCCTACTTCCATCTTCAATAACTAAATCTATCATTGTCTCAACTGGATCTTTATTTAAAATTTGAGATGCTTCATCTAGCGTTTTTCCTGTTAAATATCTTAAATCAGGATTAGCAAAACCAATTAAAATTATATTTTTAGCTGAACCAGCCTGCAAGTATAAATTTTCCCATTCATCTGTTGGGGTATTAATTTCATTAATTACTCCTGCTCTAATATCTGGATCTTGCAATCTTCTCTTCCACTCTAAATAGCCACCTTCTTGTACCCATGGTGGCATTGAAGCATCTAACCCAGTTGCACCTGCAGTATATGTATACATATCAGCGGTAATATTTAAACCTGCTAATCTAGCAGAATCAACCTTATCAATAACCATATCTAACTTATAGTGATTATCTTTTCCACCAGCTTTTAGGTGATAAATTTCAGCATCTATATTAGCTTCAGAAGAAATTCTTATTAGTTCATCAACACTTTCAAGAAATCTATTTCCCTCACTTCGAATATGAGAAATATACATGCCTCCGTATTCAGAGGCAACTTTACAAAGCTCTATCAATTCATCCGTTGCAGCATAAAATGCTGGAGCATATATCAGAGATGATCCAATTCCTAGTGCTCCTTCTTCCATTGCCTGCCTCACCAACATTTTCATAGAATCTAATTCTATTTCAGTAGGTGGCCTATCATCATACCCGATCTGATGTACTCTTAAAGTTGTCGCTCCAACAAAAGATGCAACATTTGTTGAAACACCTTTATCTTCTAAAAATTGTAGGTATTCTCCTAAAGTCACCCAATTTAGCTCATATCCAGTATCTCCAACACTAAGACCATTTGCTTCTCTATTTTTTTGCATTTCAACATTTAAAGGACCCATTGAAACACCTTCACCAAAAACCTCTAAAGTAACCCCTTGCCTAATATCACCCTGAGATCTTCCATCAATTATTATATCATCTACTGCCCAGCTAAGCATATTAATAAAACCAGGAGATACAGCTTTTTGATTTGCAAAAATTATATTTTTAGAAACTAAATATTTTGATTCTCCAACATATTCTATCTTATCATCTTTAATTCCTACGTCTCCAATAAAAGGTTTTTGACCGGAACCATCATAAACTAAACCATTTTTTATCACTAAATCGTAGTTTACAGGCTTAATAATTTTATAAGAATTATCCTTTTCCCCATCAAAAAACCAGATGTATATAGTAAATATTAAAACTACTAAAAAACCTATATTTGAAATATTTTTCTCCATTTCTACTAAAGTTAAGAATTAATAATAATATTAATCCTAATGTTGTTAAAATTAAGGACTTACTGCATCCACAACAGTTCTAAATCCTGTATGTAAAGATCCTGTATCAGGACTACTTTTCATTCTCATTGAATTTCTATAACCACTACAATAAGAATCATTACACAAGAAACTCCCCCCTTTCATAACTCTCTTTTTTATATAAGGTTCGTCAGGATCATAACTTACATTTGGTCCATCTGGGTTATTGGAAATTTCATTTGCAGTCATTTTATAGTAATCTATATGATACCAATCTTGACACCATTCCCAAACATTTCCAGCCATATCATAAAGCCCATAATCATTTGGGAGATATGATTTTACTGGAGCTGTATATAAGTACCCATCAGTACGTTCATTATTATAAGGAAAATCACCTTCCCAACTATTTGCCTTAGAAATTCCTTTATTAATATGTTCATTTCCCCAACTATAAATTTGATTTATTTGACCTCCTCTAGAGGCATATTCCCACTCTGCCTCAGTAGGTAAACGTTTTCCTGCCCATTTACAGTAAGATTGAGCATCATCCCAACTTATATGTACAACAGGATAATTATCTTTTCCTTCAATATTACTTCCAGGTCCAAATGGATGTCTCCAATGAGCCCCTATTGTCCATCTCCACCATTGAGAATAATCTTGAAGTATAACGGGACTATCTGTTTGAGTAAAAACCAAGGAAGCAGGAGCTAATACGCTATCGGGTGGTCTTGGTGTACCTGGTGGTAATGATTTTTTAATTTCTTCCCAATCAGGAGCAATTTCCGCTGTAGTAACATAACCTGTAGCGTCAACAAAAGCTTTAAACTGTATATTAGTTACTTCCGTCGCATCCATCCAAAAAGAATTTATTTTAACTTGATGTTTAGGAAATTCATCACTTCCAACATAGCCTTTCTCACCGTCAACTTTGATGTTACCATCTGATCCCATTTCAAAATTTCCACCCTGGATAAAGACCATTCCTTCTTTAGAATTTTGAGTTCCATTTACTGCACTATCTAAATGAGAAAATCTTTCTAAAGGTGTTGGCATACACTGATGATTGCTTTTAATATGTGAATCATCACTAGCTGATTTACATGAACAAATAGCAATTAATATCAATAGAGCCAAAACAATTGAATTATTCATTTGTCTTAATTTTTATGTTTCTAAATTCTACAGGATGACCTTCAGATTGTAATGAAATATATCCTTCCTTTAAAGGATTGCCTATTCTATTTATATAGTTACTTGGAACGTTATCTCCTCCTACCCTAATATTTGTATAAGTTAAAACTGTATCATTATCGATAACATGATGAATTAATGAGTCAGAATAAACTATCACTTCAACCTTAACCCAGTCATCTTCATGATAAGTTTTTGAAGTTGAATTAATACAATGAGCTTTTGCTTTCTTTGAATTAATATCAACATCTGTTCCAGGCGTACAAATATTAGCAGTAGTTCTTTTATTTGTTCCTAATCCTCCCAATAATTGAGTTTCTGCACTAACCGGAAAATCTTGTTCAATCAACATGGTTTCAGGATCTTGACAATGAAGCATTACTCCACTATTCTTTATTGACCATCCTGGAGCGCCCTTTAAATGACTACCACTGAACTTATATTCTAAACTTAAATGATAATTTTTATATTTCTTTTTAGTATAAAAAATATGACCAAACTTATCATCAAAAGATTCATAATTTTCATATGAAACTTTCAACGTTCCATCTTTCACCTTAAACGTGTTATTAAAATTGTCACCTAATTTATGGCCTCGTATTTTTATTTTCCATCCATCTAAGTTCTTACCATTAAATAGATATTCCCATTCATTATTCTTAGATAAAAAAAAAGGTAATAAAATTGCAAAAATGTATGTAAAAAAAATATTCATTTATTCTTCATCAATGTAACCAAGCCTAAATCTCTCTATCTCTGACTTAACATGTTCTTTAAGAAATATTTCTTCGACTTTCTTAATAATAGTTGGATTAGAATCCGCCAAATCATTAGTCTCTTTTAAATCCTTTTCTAAGTCATACAATTCAATGGACTTATTTCCTTTAAAAATATTATTTCTAATTGCCTTCCATTTTCCTAATCTTATAGCCTGTTGACCATTATATGCAGGAAATTCCCAATATAAATACTCATGATGATTTTGATTTCCCTCATTTAATATTGTCGATTTTAAACTGATTCCATCAAGGGTCTTAGGATAAGGAATTTTAATCATATCACATATAGTAGGAAACAAATCGTAAGTAGCAGAAATTTCATTTTCTACCCTATTATTTTTTATTTTTTCTGGCCATGAAACGATAAATGGTACCCTTATACCACCCTCATAAGTATACCCTTTCATTCTACTTTTATCATTTTGAAAAATTCCAGTACTATTAAAATAATTAGCATCAACACCACCAGCATAAGTTGGACCATTATCGCTTGTAAACATAATTATTGTATTTTCATATATCCCCTCATCCTTTAATTTCTGAATGATTTCACCAACTTGAATGTCAATATATTCAATCATAGCAGCATAAGCAGCTTTTGGATTTCTATGAGGAAAATATCCATTATCTCCAAGGTATGGTTCTTCATTTCCAATTAAATTTTTATACTTTTCTATTAGTGGCTTAGGGACTTGTAGAGGAGCATGAGGTAATGGAGACGCATAGTAAAGAAAAAAAGGATCATTTTTATTCTCATTTATAAATTCTAATGCCTTCTGATGCATAAGATCTGGAGCATAGTCATTTTGAAAAAATAAGTCATAACTACTATCATCATATGGGTCAGCATCTTCATCCAGTTTTGTTCTAGGCGATACCAATTCGTTATCCAAGAGTACTTTATTTTCATTTTCCCATAAATGAGGAGGATATAGATTATGTGCTATTCTCTGACAGTTGTAACCATAAAAATAATCGAATCCCATAGTCGTTGGTACAGAAGTTGAGTTTGGACCACCTAGACCCCATTTTCCAACCATACCAGTCTTATAACCACCTTCTGACAGCACTTTACTTAAAGTCGTAATACTTTGTTTAATAGGATATTGACCCTCTAAATTAGGATCTTCAAACATCTTTTCATAACTCCACACATCACCCCTTTCACCCCATTCATGATTACCCCTTATGT